>JGI10211J34971_10003832_pt1 | contig 11991 bp, 8 predicted proteins | sample Etolagsediment_FD_34971 | JGI IMG/M metagenome (IMG submission 34971)
GGTGAATGTCCAGCAAGTGAGCAAAGAGCTTGGAATCAGATATGTGCTTGAAGGAAGCGTTCGCAAGGCAGAAGACCGGGTTCGGATCACGGCTCAGCTCATTGATGCCATAACCGGCAATCACGTGTGGTCTGAGCGATATGACAGAGACCTAAAAGACATCTTTGCCCTTCAGGATGAGATCACCATGAAAATCATGACGGCCCTTCAGGTAAAGCTCACCGAGGGACAGATGGCACGATTGACCGCACGGGGCACAAAAAACTTAGAGGCCTATCTGAAATGTCTGGAGGCCATCAAATATCACCGCCAATTCAATAAGGAAAGCAATGCCCTGGCAAAGGAAAAACTCAAAGAGGCCATTGCCTTAGATCCAAATTATCCCGCTGCCTATCACAATCTTGGCATAGCCCACTTTCTGGATATATGGATCAAGGCCACGGATTCCCCACGAAGATCCATGGGCGAGTCTATCAAATACCTCAAAAAGGCCATCTCCCTTGATCCTTTATATGGCGATGCACACGGCTTCCTTGGTTTTGTGCTTGTCTATGCCCGGCAGTATGATAAGGCCGTTGCCGAGGCAGAAAAGGCAGTAGCTCTCTGCCCCAGTTCAGCTTCCTCTTATATATATTTGGGAATGGTGCTTCGATGTGTGGGAAGATCGGAAGAGGCCATTCAGGCCTATGAGAAGGTGCTTCGCATGAACCCCTTTCCCTCAAGCAGCGTGTATTATGGTATGGGCGTAGCCTATCTTTTGACCGGGCAATGCGGACAAGCCATAGAGCAGGCCTTAAAAGCTGTTCATCTCGAGCCGAAAAGCATGATGAACCATGTGGTGCTCACTGCAATCTTAGGGTCATGCGACCGTGAAGAGGATGCCCGTTCTCGTGCCAAGGAGTTACTTAAGGTACAGCCTAACTTCTCTGTAGAGTATTTTGCAAAGCGGCTCACTGTAAAGAATGACGCAGATAGAGACCTTATCATTAATGGTCTAAGAAAGGCGGGATTGAAGTAAACGGGATGTCCATCACTTTCCCTCCCCTATCACGAATGAATTTTTGAAATGCAAGAGAGGATATTTCCATCATGTAAGCCCAGGAAGAAACGCAACCACTGCTTGTGATGTTGGACTCTTTCTTCAAGGCCTGACTCTCACTCCTGTTGAATAATGACAAACCTGCACAGCGCAGGAAAAATCAATCTTGTATGTTTGCAAGCTTTTTTGCATAACTTTTCAGTTTATCCATATCTATAGCATTTGCAATTGTCATTTTCTGACCTTCTGGTGAAACCCCAGTATGAATAGCCTGCACTTGTAATGTAGATGACACGCCACAGAGATATTCACACAGTCGCATAGTCCGCAGGCGGTCCTCAACTGATACATCGGGGTTAGCCGTAAGGTACTTCTCGAGATATTTTCTCGTTTTTGGGTTTTTAAGATCTCTCTCTGAGGGCGCGGCACCAGTCAAGCCACCAGCAACATCGATGAGCAGCTTGCTGGCCTCAATGGATGCCTCTGCCTCAAGAAGTTTTGCTGAATTTGCAGTAATCAGATCTGGAATGAATATACCAGAGGGATGCTTTTCCGCCATTGCAGAGGCCCCAACGACACACCCCTTACATTGTGCTGCCAGGGTAGCGATTCTGGTCACTTTATCCCTAATATGGGGTACTTTTTTCCAGTTAAGACCATTTGCTTCAGCAGCTAATGCCCCAGCCCCGGCCATGACATCAAGTGTACCCACCTTACAAGCCGTGGCTGCCGGTCGCTGAATTCTACCTGTAAGTGAGCCTATTTGACGTCCAAATTGAACCTCCCCACAGAGAAAGACATGCTCATAAGGCACGAAAACATCATCCAATATAATGAGNGCAGAGCTATGAACGCCATACGTCGNAACCCCCAAGTCAATATCTGCTCCCTCTTGAATTCTTGCTGCATTAACAGCAGGCCACTCGTGGATATAGATCACGCCTTTACTATCTGCCGGAATTGCACACGCTATTGAGTAGTCTTTTTCATTTTCTTTATATGCACCAGGTGACATGATCACATGCCACTCCGCTGCTGGAGAAGCCGACATGTACATTTTTGCACCCCTTATGACAATCCCGTCTTTTTTCCTTTCTACTATATGTGTATAGAGATCTGGATCTATTTGCTCGCTTACCCTTTTTGACCTGTCTCCCCCTACATCAGTGGCAGCCAGGGTGCACGTCAAATCACCGCTTTGAATCTTCTGGAGCCACCTTTTGAACCTCTCATGATAATCAGTCCCCAGGCTTTTATCCATATCATAGGTTACTGCATAAAGAACGTTTATCACATGGGTACCGCTGCACCTGGTGCCGTGACAGGAACCTATTCGAGGNTGTACCTCAAAATTTAGAAACAACCTTTTGATCAAATCATCGATGCTTGTGTGCAACTGCACATACCTGTTGANCTTTTCTCNTATCAAGGTGGACTCCATTGTCATAACATCCTGGAATTCTTCCAATTGGGCAAGTTCGAANCCCACCTTTTGTGCGTTTATTGAGGCCTTAATGATAGGATGTTCTGTCCAGTCATCAAGTTTTTCTCCAAACATATAGATCTCTTTCTGCAACTTCTTCAAATCCGTCACATACTTTTCGGCTGTTCTTAATGCCATTATAAATCTCCTTTACGTAAATAAGGTTAATTTTGGCTCTATTCTTTTAATTTTTCGTGATTTGGGCTTACCTTTCAAATATCGCAATTTATTTGTAAGGCCTTATATTTTTCAGTAAGATTACTACATTTATATTGATAGTCAACGCTTTCGAAATTTTATATAAATAAAGAGGAACATTGTATAGAAATTGCCTGACATCTACTTTTCCAAAGACAAAAAAGTGAACGGAGATTCTGAAACAATTTATAAAGAATGTGATAGCCATATTAAATAGGTCCATTGAGGGCTTGAAGACACTACCCCCGTAATTGCTGGAGAAGAGTGATGGAGAATCGATGCTGTACCATCCGGATCAATCTCGCTCTGAAGGCGCTCGCCGTTGTGTTTTTCGTTTTGATGTCATGCACTCCACCGCCGGCATCAACAGCGTCTTCTGCACTAGCCAGCTCAGTGAACCAGTCAGCTGGCCCCATTGGGCTCTCTGACCGAGAAATTCTGACACTTTCCAGCCTAAAGCAGGTGGACAACTACCCGCTCTATACCATGCGATTCTTTGGGGCCTACGATAATTCTGCCAATTCTGAGATCCTCAAGCAAGTACGCAACAACGACATCAGAGGCATCTATTCACGTAAATGGCCAACAATGCGGTCATGTTCATTGTTTACAGGTCTGGGAAGAAGGGAGAGCATGATCTATGGTCGAAATTTTGACTGGAAATATAGTCCGGCACTCTTACTCTTTACGAATCCACCAAATAGGCATGCCTCCGTCTCCATGGTGGATATTGCTTATTTGAGATTACCTAAGGTTGACAACCTCTGCAATTTGCCAATAGGAAGGCGGCGGGCTCTCCTGGGTGCTCCCTCTATTCCATTCGATGGCATGAATGAGCGTGGCTTAGTGATAGGTATGGCTGCTGTACCGGGCGGAAACCTTGGTTACAGCCCAGACAAGAAAGAGATCAGCTGCATACTGGTGATACGGAAGATCCTTGATCATGCCGACACCATAGATGAAGCACTCACCATCCTTCGATCCTACAACATAAACATGGGCGGTCTGCGCCTTCACTACCTGATTGCTGACTCATTGGGAAAAGCGGTGCTCGTAGAGTTCTACCAAGACAACATAGTGGTTATTCCTAATGAGGAGCCATGGCATCTGGCGACCAATTTTCAGGTTGCCTCAACTTTACAATCCTCGAGCGGAAAGTGCCGAAGGTATGATAGAATGACCAAACGGCTTGCAGAATCTCATGGTAAGCTTTTGCCTCACGAAGCCATGGCTCTTTTGAAGTCAGTGTCGAAGCGGAAAACGCAGTGGTCCGTTGTGTATGAAATGAGCACTGGCGATGTGAGTGTTGCTATGGACCGGAAATACAGCAACTTACACCGATTTCATATAAACATCTTAGCCAAGTAATTGTCTCGCTTGCGGAGTTATGTGAGCCTGTATTGCCTCACAGAGCTTCATTGTGTCAATTCGGCAAAGTGATATCTTGAGGCAGAAGAATGCCAAACAAACTGAATTTGCAACTAACTCTAAACTATTACCTAAAATTGAGGATCAGGCCCGCTAAAATCGGTACATCTAATCTAAGGTTAGGTCTTGCATAATAGAATCTCCCTTCTTTTGGAAGGAGTGTCCTGTGAAAAATTTTAGGTTTAAACAGCGGTCAAAACATTTTCATCAAAGATGAAGACTAAACTTTTTCTTGTTGAAAGTCTTTCAGATGTATATACAATGCATGCTGGAAAAAGACACAATGTTAATTGCTTACAAATAATAAAAAAGTAAAAGAAAATAATAAGCATATCTCTCTTCAAATAAAACAAATCCGTCATCTTTCATTCAAATGGTGCGTTTCAGCAACTGCTGAAAATACCTTTTCCAATAAAATGGCCTTTTGTTTTGAGAAAAAAACGTCTGCTTTGAAGTGAAATATTCGAATCACAATCTCTTTTTTGTTGTAAGGGGAATGAATTATGGACAATACGCATGGGCTGATTGCACAAATAGAGGCCATCTTTCACCCCAAATCAGTGGCCGTTGTGGGGGTACCCAGGGGAATGAAGAGTGGGAAAGTTTTCCTCATGGGCCTCCTGGATCAGGGCTTTCCAGGGCACATCTACCCTGTTCACCCGAAGGCGAAAGAGATTGACGGGCTTAAGGCCTATCCCAGCATCTCTGCCATACCCGGGGCTGTTGATCTCGCCATTGTGCTCGTCCCACACAATCATGCTCTTTCAGTTATTAAGGAATGCGCGGATAAAGGTGTTAAGGGGGCTGTGCTTTTCACCGCGGGATACAAAGAGACCGGGACCGATGGGGGAATAGCCCTGGAAAAGGAACTCGTGCGCGTGGCCCGGTCTGCCGGGATGCGTCTTCTCGGGCCGAACTGCATGGGGCTTTACTCCCCAAAAACAGGTCTTTCTAACTTCCCTCAACTTCCAAGGGAACCAGGGCCCGTGTCCATCATTTCCCATAGTGGTTCCCTGACAAATATCCTGGGGGTTATGGCCTCCAAAAAAGGGATTCGTTTCAGCAAAGTAGTGAGCCTTGGAAATGAATGCGATCTCACAAGTACGGATTTTTTAACCTACTTAGGAAAGGATCCTGAGACACTGGTCATCGGAGCCTATCTGGAGGGGATTAAAGACGGTGTATCTTTTCTTCATGCCCTTAAGAATGCCTCGCTGAAGAAACCAGTGATTACATGGAAGCTGGGCTTGAATCCTGAGGGGTGCCGTGCAGCCGCCTCTCACACTGGGGCGTTGACTGCCCCACAGGCGATATGGAAAGGTGTGGTTGAGCAAAGCGGAGCTGTTCCAGTTGTGGGCTTCGAGGCATGGGTGGATGCCTTGATGGGTTTTGCTTTACTCCCTTCTCACTTAGGGGATCGCATGGCCATTATCTCTGGGCCTGGTGGACTCGCTGTGTCCGCAGCCGAGGCCTGTGGTAATTCGGGGCTTAGGCTGGCAGAACTCTCAACCCAGACCCGTTCGACCCTGGCCACATTCGTTCCTCCAACAGGGACGAGTCTTCGCAACCCCATAGATTTGGGTCTCAGTTCAGCCCTAAAGATAGAGATTTACGTCCAGGCTGCTCGAGCAGCTGCTGCTGACCCTGGGGTGGATACTGTGGTAATTGTGGGGAGAGGATTGACTCCAGAGACCAATCTTCTCTACACAGAATCCATGATCCGGGTCTGCAAAGAGTCTAAGAAGCCCTTTATTATGGTGAGCATCCCCGAATTCGACCGTAGTCTTGCCCAAAGTTTTTGTGAGGCCGGGGTTCCGTTTTTTGAAACGGCAGAGCGTGCCATGAGCACGTACGCACTGGTTCGTAGATATCAGCTCTGGCGTCAAGAAAGGTCGGTTTGAATTTGTGGTCACAGGTAAACTATTAACTAAAAATAAACCTTGGCAATATACTGACTTTGTATATTATAGTTTTGAGAATGGGAGTTTTGCATGAGCATTACAACAGTAAATGTTTCTTTTCAAGACAGTCTCCTAGCTGATATTGACAAAGTTGCGAAACTGGAGTCTCGGTCGTGTTCCGAACTCCTCAGAGAAGCAGCCAGGATGTATATTGATCGCAAAAGGCGTTGGGGCAATGTGTTTGCTTACGGAGAATCACAGGTGTCTCAGAGGAAATTGTCAGAAGCTGATGTCGGTTCCGAGATTGAATCATGCCGTAAACAAAAAAGCCGAAAACAATGAATCGGCAAAGAATTGTCCTGGACACAAACGTCCTCATCTCGGCCATTCTATTTGGAGGTAAGCCTCAAAGGGTCTTGGATATTCTCTTCAAACCTATGCCTTCACATTATTAAAGAATTACATGAGGTCTATGACATCATATCCCCCTCAGGGAGTGTTGATGTCATTCGTGCTGATCCAGATGATAACCGCATCCTGGAGTATGCAGCAGAAGCCCATGCGCATTTTATTGTTTCAGGTGATCCACATCTCTTCAGTCTGGGCGAATTCGAAAAGATGAGAATCATCAGACCCGCTGACTACTTGAATGAATTCGAAGCCAGATAGATTTTAAAAAATTTATTCCTCTTCAGATTTCAGACAATCACTGTCTTCTTTATAATCCTGATAGCTTCTTCAGGAGTGTCTACGATGTTCAAGAGGGTAAGGTCTGATTGTGATATGGATTTCTCTTTTATCAATGTTTGCTTTATCCGGTCAATCTGGTCTTTCCAGTAGCTGGAATCTATGAGGATCACAGGAAAGGATTTTATTCTTTTGGTCTGAATCAAGGTGAGGGCCTCAAAAAGTTCGTCGAGGGTTACAGTCTCCTCAGGTTTATGTACAATGTGAGAATCATTTTTTCCAGGATACTTCATGTATTTTCATGGTTTCTTCGAAACCCTTAGGTTTAAATCTCCCTTTTTCAATAAAGGGAAATCGGCTTCCTGATATCAAATGCCTTGTAACATCTGAAACTAAGATTTGCTCACCTTTTGCTCTGGATGCAATCCTTGAGGCAATAACAACTGCCTGCCCAAATGGATGTTTACCCTCTCTTCTTACTATTTCACCGGTATTAATGCCCATACGTATTTTGATGGTAGGTATATTCTTTGATATTTCCTTTTGGATGTCACACGCACATTTTATGGCCGCTGAAGCTGATTCGAATGATAGCATGAAGCCATCCCCAAGGTTTTGTAGCTCCCTCCCAGAGTATCTTTTTATTTGATTGCGAATTATTTTGTCGTGGTTACGAAATATATCACGGGCAGCAGTATCACCAAGTTCTGTGACCAATTCTGTAGATGATACAATATCAGAAAAAACAATAGTGGCCTGTTCGACTATTTCAGCCTCATCGATGGGGAGGTAGTCTATATTTTTCTCAAGACCCTCTCTGGTAGTGGTCTCGTGAGTATCCAAGGCAGGCCCTCCTGATTCTCCACTGCCAATAAATTCTGAAATTTCCTCAATGATTTGACTTGTTTCGCCATACCACCAGGGATGAATTTTACCTTTCAATACTTTAAATTGCACATTGAGGATCTCAGAGGCCAGCTTCCTGCCATGCTCAATTGGAATAACCTTGTCTCCATTGCGGTGAAGGACCTTGGTGGGCATCTTTATATCAGAAAGAAGTTTGGTCACATCGAGTGACCAGCAAAGATCGAGCAACTTAGCTGCTATTTCAGGGCTGGATGATTCCCGCTGGAACTTGGCAAGACTTTGAAGTTCTTCTGTGCTAGCTCCAGGAAGAAATATATCTGAGATGGCTTTTGACCCAAGGCCCCAGGACGCCTTTATCAAAGACTTTAGGCCAATCTTAAGCTCTTCTGTGGCAAGACTTTTCCCATCGGCGTACGATCCATAAAGAATTAGACGCCTTACCTTTTTCGGATGCAGTGATGCATAAGCTATTGCAACGGGGCCTGCCATAGAACTTCCCAACAGATTAAATTCCTGAAGACTTAAATGGTTTATTACCGTTTCAAGGTCTAAGAGTTCAGATTCAAGAGAGAAGTCTTTTCGATCCCTATCGGATTGCCCGCACCCGTGCTTATCGTAGGTAATGACCGTAACTTCTTGGGCAAGCCGTCCCCAAAATTGTTTAGCAAACGGATCCTCGAAAATATATGAAAGACTAGCTACCCAAGAGGAGGGGCAAACCAATGGTTGGTCCCTTCCAAATTTTGAGTAAGCTATCTTTACACCATCTTCTCTTTTGACAAATTGGATTGAAGATTTCACGTTGACTTGAGCTCCATTTGATCAAGCAAGTTTCACTATTTATTTCTTATATTTCCTAACCTATTTATAAGCGCTACATTGAGGGTAAACTAAAATGAGTTTTGCTCCACACTCACAGCATAACTTCCTTTCATCGGTATTTTAAGTTTTGCATTTTGGGCATTTTATTGATCGCTCTTGTCCTGTTCATTTTCATCTTTGATTGGATTCACGATGAATCCCTCCTTAACGGCAGCATTCTTGAGACGCTGGTCAAAACAGACGATTACAAGGCGTTCAGGGTCTTCCTGGGTTGCGACCAATGCAGAGGCAAGTTGACAGGCATCAGCTGCACGTAATGGATGAACCTCAAGCAGTCTCAACGCCCTTTGCCTTACTTTCTCAATTGCTTTTACCTCATAGGCGCGTTCAATAAGATCATTCAAATGCCTTTTAGCCTCCTGAAAATAACCCTCATCAAGATTTCCTTCTCTAACCCGCCGGCATAAAGCACTCATAACCTCAAGCCTGCTTAAACACCAGATCAGCATTTCTTGATCATCGGATAGGGTCTTCAGGCAGTAATCAGTTTCTTTTTCATATACCACCAGGGCAACTATGGCAGACGAATCCCAGAATTTCATCTCCCTGTTCTCCTCTCTTCCAACAGGGCTTCAAGGACAGCAGGTTCACCCTTTTCTCGGGTCAAAATCACTTTGTAACTGGCTAAGAGTTCCGGAGGAAACTCCTTTTTCTTGGGTGGTGTTACTATCCCAAGCCTCTCTATCTCTTTGATCCACGATGTTTTATTGTTTTCAATGTCTGCCTGCGAAACGTGAACCATTCTGGCCAAAGGGGTATTTCTGTTGAGGATTTCAATCTGTTCCCCTCCGCGCACCAGCCTGAGATAATAACTAAGTCGGTTTTTGATCTCTGATATGTTTACTTGAATCATTCCATTTCTCCCTGCTTGAGATATTATTCCTATGTTATCTATTTAATTATAGCTATAATAGCCTTTTAATGTCCAATTGTCAAAGTTTTTTTCTTATTTGCTCTTTCTAAACATATAAGGGTGCAAATATGATAATCTTTGATGGGATTGCTGAGTGGTTTCAGTAATGCTGGTGAAGTTCTTCCTTGTATTTCTCCACCCACCCATCAGCACCGCATTCTTTAAAGATTTCTATTGCCTTGTTCAGGTTTTCTTTGGCTTTTGGCTGATCGCCTTTCTTCATAAACCAGTCGGCATAAAGGGCGTAGTCCCTAGCCAGAAACCATGGAGTGTTATTCTGTTTATCCGTTTCAATGGCCTTTTGAATCCAGTCCTCTGCCTCAGATAAATGGTGTTCATTCATGTGCAATAGAATCTTGCCAACATATCTTGCTGCCCAGCCTAAAAGGCCTTTTAATGTAACATTATCATAATATTCAACAAGGTTATTCAATATAATGTCTTTATTATTCCCTGATACGTTTGAAAACGTGACATATAGTTTTGAGATGTTTATACAGGAGGGGCCAAATCCGCCACGCTCCATAAAGAGATCGATCATGTTTTTAAAGGAACTGGTGGCTTTTTCCTTTTCACCAATGACATCATACATCTCCCCTAACCAGAAAGATGCCCAACCTTGCCAGACTACGTGTTTGCTTTTTACGCAGAAATTAAATCCCCGAGTAAGATTATCCTCTGCTTCGTCGAACAGCCCTTTGAAAAAACATGATACCCCNTGACTTACATGGGCTATCCCTTTAGCAAATATGTCATNNGTCTTCTTTGCTAACTGGAGAGACTCCCTGCTCGTTTGATATGCAAGGTCAATACTTCCTCGAAAAACATAATTACCGAAGCTGATTGTGCTTTTGGCAACGACAATACTGATCGGATTATTCGCTATTACACTCATGTCTAGTGAATTCTTCTGGTAGGATAGACCTTCCTCAAATTCGCAATCAGCTGATAGGTAGCCCCCCAAGAAGTAGCTCGCAAACCATAAGGAGATCAAATCCCCTACCTCCTTAGAGGACTTTACTGCATCACTCAAATATCGAATGCCTTCTATTTTATCTTCTTTTATATAGAGTTTATAGGCCCCTATTGCTGCATAAATCGCAGGTAGCCTCTTTTGATAATTAAGTTCAAGGGCCAAATCAACTATCGGAGCAACAGCATCCTTTGCCCTAGTATGGTAATTCAAGCTCATATAATAGCCCGAAAGTATGGTTCTTGCATCAATGATCTTCCTTTTAAGGATATCGGTACCTGGCATCTCTTCAAGACAGAAGACCCTCTTTTTTGCATACGAAATTGCCTCGTCGAATGAGTAGCTTGCCTGTGCTTTCTTTCCAGCTAGCTTCGCATATTCAGCTGCTTTTTCATAATTCTCGCTTTCGGTAAAGTGTTCAGCTAATACCCCATAATGCTGATCAATATTATCTCTGTATAAACCTTCAATGCCTTTGCCTATCTCCTCATGGAGTTGCTTTTTTCTTTTGGTTAATATCGAATCATAGACAACTTCACGGGTTAGCGCATGCTTGAAAATGTAGGTGGATTGAGGATATATCCCTCTCTCATAGAGAAGCTCCGAGTCCTTTAGGGTTGACAAGCGATAGAGTAATTCCTTCTCCGGTAGAGCTGTTATTTCCTTTATCAACTCATAGCTGAACTCCCTCTCGATGATTGAGCCGGTCTGAAGCACCTCTTTTGCACCTTCAGGCAGGGAGTCAACCCTGGCCATAATCATATCCTGGATGGTTGAAGGGATGGCTACTTTATGAATATCCTTTGTGAGGTAATATCTGTTGTCTTCTCTCTCTATGATGTTGAGGTCTCTGAGGGATCGAATGAATTCTTCTATGAAAAAGGGTACGCCTTCTGTTTTTTCCAGGATCAATTCCTCAAGATCCCTATCTATGTCATCTGTGTCTAAGAGGTGGGATACCATTGAAAGATTTTCACGGTTAGAGAGACGGTTTAAGTTCACCTGACTGTGATAGGATTTCCCTCCCCATGTGTGCATAAACTCAGGACGGTAGGTGAATAGTAAAAAGATACGTGCACCTGCTATGCTGTCTAATAGAGCCTTTAATGATTCTTCTGAACTTTTATCCATCCAATGAAGATCCTCAAATGCCATGATGAGGGGACGGAGCTCCGAGCCTTTAAGGACAATTCTGTTTAAGGCGTCAATAATTCTTACGCTTCTCTCCTCAGGGCTCATGGTAATCTTATCGATACCACTGTCTTTGACTGATAAAAGTTCTAAAAGATAGGGAAGGGTAGAGGGTTCATCCACTCTTAGTATCTTAAGGTCTTCTTTGACCTTTTCCCTGATCTCGGAGTCTCCATCTCCCTCCTGGATGTTGAAGTTCGCATTCAAAACATCTATAATTGGATGGTAGGTAACACCCCTGCTGTAAGAAAGGCACCTTCCTTCAAGAAATGTTACATCTTCGTTACTTACAGCCTTTCTGAATTCATATAAGAGCCGGGATTTTCCAACTCCAGCCTCGGACACGATGGAGAAGGCCTGACCTCTGCCTTCCTTAGATCGTTCAAAACCATCAAGCAGAAGTTCGAGCTCTCGCTCCCTACCAACAAA
>JGI10211J34971_10003833_pt1 | contig 11990 bp, 13 predicted proteins | sample Etolagsediment_FD_34971 | JGI IMG/M metagenome (IMG submission 34971)
TTTCATATTTTTACTTCCTTCCTTAGTTAATGTAAAAAAAACTTTGTTGATTTAACAGTATTTAACAAGCAATAAGCGTGCCAAAAATCGTTAGGGGAATAACTATGTTTTGTTTAAACTTACTGTAAATTAAAAAAAAGCTGTTAAAATCAATGTATTACGGGACAAAATATATGACCAACAGAAAAAAAATACAAGAAATATCGGATAAAATTCGTGAAGTTATTAAGAATTCACCAATTGAGGACATGGAGAATAATATAAATGCACTATTAAAGGGCATATTCACCAAAATGGACCTTATTAACCGAGAAGAATTTGATATCCAAACTGAGGTCTTGCGCAAGACCCGCCTTAAGTTAGAGGCCATGGAAGCAAAATTAAGAGAGCTTGAAACTAAGCTAAAATAATTGACTCTTAATTAAATATACACACGTTAAGATTATTCAAAAAATGACAACCTCAAAAACCTCTTCTGCTGAAAAGTTGTTAAAAAAGATTCTCTCCCAGCGAATTATGGTTATGGATGGTGCGATGGGAACGATGATTCAGCAGCACCAATTAACTGAGGACGACTATCGGGGCGGTGAAAGGGGCGAGTTTCAATCTTTCAAAGCGCCTGAGGGCGAGAGAGAGTTATTTCTTAAGGGTAACAATGAACTCCTGAGCATTACGCAGCCTGAGTTAATCCAAAAAATTCATGAGGACTATTTGGATGCTGGAGCGGATATTATCGAGACCAATACTTTTGGTGCAAATTCGGTCGCGCAAGAAGATTATTTTATGTCTCATCTATCACGCCAAATGAACTTGGCTTCTGTAAGGCTCGCTAAGGCGGCTGCAAAAAAATTTCATTCGGATGAAAAGCCGCGATTCGTTGCAGGAGCCATTGGCCCCACCCCGAAAACAGCATCAATCTCTCCGGATGTGAATGACCCAGGCGCCAGAAATATTACGTTTGATCAATTAGTCAAAAGTTACAGTGAACAGGTCGATGTCCTAATTGAAGCTGGCGCTGACCTGATTTTGGTTGAGACCGTGTTTGATACGCTAAACTGCAAAGCTGCTCTTTTTGCTGTAGAGGAGAGTTTCAATAAGGCGGGTTTACGTCTCCCTATTATGATTTCGGGGACAGTCACAGATGCCTCCGGCAGGATTTTGTCTGGGCAGACCGTAACTGCATTTTGGAATTCTATTCGACATGCAAAACCTCTAACGGTGGGTCTCAACTGTGCCCTAGGGGCCGCTTTGATGCGACCTTATGCGGAAGAGCTGTCCAAAATTGCAGATACACACATTTGTATTTACCCGAACGCGGGACTACCAAATCCCATGTCAGATACTGGCTTTGATGAAAAACCACAAGATACATCCTCACTTCTTAAAGAATTTGCTCAAAGTGGTTTTGTGAATATTGCTGGAGGCTGTTGTGGTACCACCCCAGCCCATATTCAAGCAATTGCAAATGAAATTATGGGTATCGCACCGCGTTTGCTACCGACAAACGATCGCTTTATGCAATTGTCAGGACTCGAACCATTAGTCATCAAAGACGATAGCCTCTTTGTTAATGTAGGAGAAAGAACGAATGTCACGGGATCCAAGGCGTTTGCCAACTTAATTTTAAATGACAAGTATGAGGAGGCGGTTGCCGTGGCAAGGCAGCAAGTCGAGAATGGCGCACAAATTATTGACGTCAATATGGACGAGGGAATGCTTGACGCTGAGAAAGCCATGACTCATTTCTTAAATTTAATTGCATCCGAACCTGATATTGCCAGAATACCCATCATGATTGATTCATCCAAGTGGTCAGTTATTGAAGCCGGACTAAAGTGTGTTCAAGGCAAAGCTGTCGTGAATTCTCTATCACTTAAAGAGGGAGAACAAGAGTTTTTGTCCCAAGCAAGGCGATGCAAACAATATGGAGCGGCCATCATTGTCATGGCATTTGACGAAAAAGGCCAAGCAGACACCTATGAGAGAAAAATTGAGATATGTAAGCGTGCCTATGAATTACTAGTCAAACAAGTGGAATTTCCTCCGGAAGATATTATCTTTGATCCAAATATTTTTGCGATCGCCACCGGTATTGATGATCATAATAACTATGCAGTAGATTTTATTAATGCTACGAGGTGGATTAAAGATAATTTACCTTTCGCTAAAATTTCAGGGGGGGTATCAAATGTAAGTTTTAGTTTTCGTGGCAACGAAGCGGCCAGAGAAGCAATTCATACGGTCTTTCTCTATCATGCTATCAAAGCCGGAATGACAATGGGAATTGTCAATGCCGGGATGATTGGGGTTTATGATGACTTAGACCCCAAGCTCCGAGATATTGTTGAGGACGTTGTTCTCAATCGCGATGCGAACGCCACGGAAAAAATGATTGAGATTGCAGGTACGTTGACCGGATCCAAGAAAGAAGAAGAAAAAATTAATTGGCGTGGCGATGAGAACAAAAAAGTATCTGTGGAGAAGCGAATTGAATACTCTCTGGTGCACGGCATCACGAATTTTATTGTTGAGGACACCGAAGAAGCGCGACAAAAAATTATGTCACAAGATGATGGTCGCCCCATTCAAGTGATTGAGGGGCCATTGATGGATGGCATGAATGTAGTCGGGGATTTATTTGCACAAGGAAAAATGTTTCTACCACAAGTTGTTAAATCAGCTCGGGTCATGAAGCAGGCGGTCGCCCATCTTGTGCCCTTCATTGAAAAAGAGAAGGAGAGTGAGGAAAAGCGCACGGGGGTTAAAGCAAAACCCAAAGGGAAAATGTTGATCGCCACTGTGAAAGGTGACGTACACGATATTGGAAAGAATATTGTCTCAGTTGTGCTGCAGTGCAATAACTTCGAAGTGATAAATATGGGTGTGATGGTCCCTTGTGCCGAGATCCTGGCAAAAGCTAAGGAAGAAAACGTTGATATCATAGGATTATCGGGCCTGATTACCCCATCTCTAGAGGAGATGGCGTATGTCGCATCCGAGATGCAACGCGATCCATTTTTTCAAGCAGTAAAAATGCCTTTATTAATTGGCGGCGCCACGACGTCTAGAGCACACACCGCAGTTAAAATTGCGCCTAAATATGAAGGCCCTGTCATTCATGTAGCAGACGCTTCAAGATCAGTATCTGTTATGCAATCTTTAATGACTCCAGAGCAAAGAGCCAAATACTTAACTGAATTAAACAAGGATTATGACAAGGTTCGAAAGCAACATGAAAACAAAAAAGGGGCAACCTACCTCACTATTGCAGAGGCAAGAAAAAATAAATTACATCTAGAATTCAATCCAACCAAACCAAAGTTCATCGGTCGGAGGACATTTAAAAATATTGACTTGGGCTTGCTCACCCCATACATTGATTGGACCCCATTCTTTCAAACCTGGGATTTAGCGGGAAGTTACCCCAAAATTTTAGATGACACGGTAGTGGGGCAAAGCGCTAAACAATTATTTAAAGAAGCGAATACTTTGCTTGAAAAATTAGTCAATGAGAAGAGGCTCAAAGCCAATGGGGTCGTGGCCTTTTATCCGGCTAACAGCATTAATGATGATATTGAAATTTATGCTGATGAGACTCGTGAAACAACCCTCTTTACCTATTTTGGATTAAGACAGCAAACCCTGAAACCTAAAATTGATGGTATACAAAAACCAAATATGTGCTTGTCAGACTTTATTGCGCCCAAAGAGACCGGAATTGAGGATTACATCGGTTTATTCGCTGTAACGGCAGGTGAAGGCGGGGATTTTTATGAAAAAAAATTTTTAGAGGAACATGATGATTATGGAAGTATTATGTTCAAAGCCCTAACGGATCGATTAGCAGAGGCCTTTGCGGAGTACATGCATGAACGAGTGAGGGTTGATTTATGGGGGTATAGTATGAACGAAACATTAACAAAAGATGACCTTATAAAAGAATCCTATAAAGGGATTCGTCCTGCGCCTGGATATCCTGCATGCCCTGAACATACAGTTAAAAAAGATATGTTTACCGTGTTAAATACTTGCGATATTGGCATGGAACTGACGGATAGCTTAGCCATGAAGCCAGCATCATCAGTGAGCGGATTTTACTTTTCACATCCTGAAGCAAAATATTTTAGCGTTGATAAAATAGACCAAGACCAATTAAAAGATATGGCATTAAGACGCGGAGTTGACATTGAGCAATTGAGAATCTGGTTAGCGACTAATTTGAGATAAATATGCACCTACACATTTTAGGTATCTGTGGAACATTCATGGCGGGAATAGCGTCAATCGCCAAGGCCAATGGTCACCGTGTAACGGGTTGTGATAAAAATGTATACCCTCCTATGTCGACTCAACTCGAAGCAATGGGTATTGACTTGATTGACGGTTACGACAAAAAGCAAGTTTCGTTAAAACCTGATATTTACGTGATAGGCAACGTCGTGTCGAGGGGCAATCCCCTTATGGAACAAATTCTCAATAAAAACCTTCCCTATCAATCTGGTCCGGAGTGGATATACCAGAATATTTTACATAAAAAATGGGTGGTAGCTGTTGCTGGTACACATGGGAAGACTACTACTACAGCAATGCTAGCCTGGATTTTGGACTTTAATGGCTTCGACCCAGGTTATTTAATCGGCGGTATACCGATTAATTTCGAATCTTCAGCGAGAGATAGTAAAAATTCAGATTTTTTTGTAATTGAAGCAGATGAATATGATAGTGCTTTTTTTGATAAGCGATCAAAATTCATTCATTATCATCCCAGAACACTTGTTTTAAATAACCTCGAGTATGATCACGCAGATATTTTTGACTCATTGAAAGATATAGAGAGGCAATTTCATCATCTAATAAGGTCCCTGCCTTCACAAGCAAGAATTATAGTAAACCAAGAATGCGCAAATCTAAAAAATTTAATCGAAAAAGGATGTTGGTCTGAGCAAGATTATTTTGGCTCTGACGAAGGCTGGAGTTATAAATCAAAAGACCAAAATTATCTTGAGTTTTTTTACAATGCAAAATTACAAGGTACCCTAAAATGGGATTTGCTTGGCCACCATAATGCAATGAATGCCCTTGCTGCAATTGCCGCTGCCAAGCATGTGGGAATTATACCCAGTCAAGCCATTGAGGCATTGGAGTCTTTTAGGGGCGTAAAGCGTCGAATGGAAAAGTTAGCTGAAATCAATGGCGCTATATTTTATGATGATTTTGCGCACCATCCGACAGCTATCAAAACTACCATTGATGGATTAAAAAGTGTTTCCAAAAATTCTAGAAAAATTATCGCTCTCGATCCCAGATCAAATACAATGAGGATGGGTACCCTCAGAGCTGAATTAAAGAAAAGTCTAGCTGATGCTGATGGAGTTTATATTTATGCCAGCAAAGATCTTAGCTGGAATCCAATAGACCTATTTAGTGATTGTGAACATATTTTTATTTATGAGAACATTGACGAAATGTTACAAAGTATTTTAAATAACACTAACCAAGGGGACCATGTGGTTTTTATGAGTAATGGGAGTTTTTCGGGCATACAGAAGAAACTAAGTGAGTTATCGCAGCCATAACGTTGATATGAACGTATCCTTTGATCAAAAAATATTTTTGATTGCGATTTTATTGTCGGTATTTTTTCATTTTTTTTTATTATCTAATATAAAGTTTGATGCTATCAAAAATAATTTTTTAGATTCTCAAACAGTCATTCAAATGTTCATCTTATCATCCAATCAAGAAAGCCCTGTTTCTAAACCAAATGAGGAGAGCTTTTTGGAGCAGAGTGAAAAAGAAGCAGAAGCAAGTAATAATAGCCCCAAAGCTCAAGAGGAATTGGTGGAAGTGATTCCCGCAAGAATAGAGGTTGATGAAGGGCTAAAAAGCATGGAAACTATAGAAGAGCAATTGCCAAAAGAAACAATAGATACCCCAAGAGAAGTTGCCAAAAATAAGGAGTCGCCCAGTAATGATAATCAAGATCAAAATGAAAAAGAAAGAAAATTTGAACTTGATACAGCAAAACTTTTTGCAGAAATTAGCTCACTTGATCTAGCCACAAAAAAAACAACAGCCAGTTTGAGAGTAAAAAGAATTTCTGCTCGATCAAAAGATTATGAATACCGTGCGTACTTTGAGGCATGGCAACAAAAAGTAGAGCGTATTGGCGCACTTAACTACCCAAAAGAAGCTGATCAGGGCAATTTTGGAGCGTTAAGGCTGACTGTATCTATTAGACAAGATGGGAGTGTTGAAAAAGTTGTAATTGAAAAAAGTTCGGGCTCTAAGGCATTAGATGAGGCAGCAAAAAATATTGTAATGCTGGCTGCTCCTTTTGCTGAATTTTCTCAAAAAATGCGAAATGAAGTCGATATTATCAATATCTCACGCTCATGGAAATTTACAAATTCCTCAAAACTTATCAAGAATTAAGATGGCTTATTATTCGTATCATATTTTTTTCTGCCTTAACCAAAGGGAAGATGGCGCGCAATGTTGCAGTAACTTTGCGGCAGAATCTATATTTAATTATATGAAACAAAAAATAAAATCGATGAATTTACGCGGGCAAGGCAAGGTCAGGGTAAATAGAGGAGGCTGTTTTGATAGATGCCACGAAGGGCCTTTACTTGTCATTTATCCGGAGGCAGTGTGGTATCGCTATGCTGATGAGAGTGATATTGATGAGATTATCAACGAGCATATTGTGGGCAATCGAATTGTCGAAAGATTATTAATTTAATAAATTTTTCATTTTCTCAACGAAGCTTTTTTCCTGATTGGGATTAAAATCTTCATAGTTATTTCTTAATGAGGGTCCCCAAATGGGTTCGGGAAAATGATTGTCATCCCTATTTCTTGGAATTATATGCCAGTGTAGATGTGGAGTTTTGTTGCCTAACGATGCAATATTAATTTTTTCTGGCTGCAGTAGTTTTCTTATTGCTTTTTCAATGTGAACGATAAGTGACATGCATTGTATTTGAAGAGCATCCTCTAGATCAGAGAATTCTTTTACATGTGCATTGGCTTCAAGACGACAATATCCTGGGTAATTCTGATCGTTTACTAAAACAACACGAAAGTTATTATCTTGCCAAAGAATGGGGTACTGAGATTCTAAACATAAAGGGCAGTTAGGCAATTTACGAAATTTGCAGCATACGATCGAGAGAAAGTTTGGCTAGTTTAGCCTCACGCTCCGGTACTTTGATGATATTTACTGGCTTGTCATCAATAATATTTTCCAATGTCCATGCCAAATGTTGAGGATCAATTCTTGCCATGGTCGAACATTCGCAGACAACATGAGACATGAATTGTACCAGCTTACCCTCAGGCCTCATTTCTTTTGCTAGGCGGTTTACAAGATTTAATTCGGTTCCAACCAACCATTTTGTATTAGGCTTTGCCTCCTTAATGGTATTCAGAATAAATTCAGTAGATCCAACAAAGTCAGAATTTTTGCAAACCTCAAATGGTGCCTCAGGATGGGAGATAATCATCCCATCAGGATGTTTTTCTTTGAATAAATTGATGTGTTGCAGCCTAAACATTTGATGAACTGCGCAATGGCCTTTCCATAATAGGATCTTTGCATTTTTGATTGTTTTTTCATCAAGACCACCTAGTGGTAAATCGGGATCCCAGACCGGCATTTCCTCTAATGAGACACCCATTTTATAACCAGTCCAACGACCAAGATTTTGATCTGGAAAAAATAAAACTTTTTCCCTTTGCTTAAATGCCCATTCTAATATTTTAGGCGCATTAGTTGATGTGCAGACCACACCCCCATGCTCTCCACAAAATGCCTTTAAGTCAGCAGCAGAATTAATATAGGTAATAGGGGTAATTTTTTCATCAAAATTCATGACCTTAGACAATTCTCTAAAAGTACGCTCTACTTTAGTAAGGTTTGCCATATCTGCCATTGAGCATCCAGCCGCAAGGTCTGGAAGTACCGTTATTTGGTTTGCTCTTCCAAGAATATTTGCGACTTCTGCCATAAAGTGCACACCTAAAAAAATAATATATTTTGCTTCTAAATTGCTAACATATTTTGCTAGCTTCAGTGAATCACCAGTGAGATCTGCGTGTTTGTAGACCGATTCATTTTGATAGTGATGACCAAGAATGATAATTTTCTTGCCAAGTTTTTTTTTAGCATCAAGTATTCGCTTTTGACACTCATCATTTTGTAAGCCCTCAAAAGCTTCAAATTTTATTGTTGCTGTATTCATTCTTTAATTCTATCTTTCATAGCGTTTAATTTCATCTAATTTTTCAATTGCAATCTTATTTGTCCATGAAAAAACTTTTTCTTTTGCTTTAGCAATATCTAACCATACATACTCTGTATGTTCCCTGGGTGATAATTTAATTTTGATATCGCTTGGGACCTCCAAACCAAAAACATGTTCGATATTATGTGTTACCCCTGGAGCATAACGATGTCGCCAGTGTGAAAATATTTCGTATTCATTTGAGAGATTCCAATCCTGTAAAGGATATTTAAGGCAATCAATTGCAGTTTCCTCTTTAACTTCTCTTAAGGCAGCTTCTTTGGGCGCTTCATTTGGCTCAATGCTTCCCGTAACAGATTGCCAAAAATTTTTTTTATCTTTTCTGTGCAAAAGTAAGACTTGCAAGTCTTTTGAATAAATAACAATGAGCACTGATATGGGGATTTTATATGATTTTATCAAAATCGAGGCAGCTTAAAAACAACTTTTTCTTTGACCCCATCTAATTCAATTAATTTAACTTCGCTGTGTTCTTTAATTTTTTTAATAAGATTTTGAACTAGTATTTCTGGTGCCGAAGCCCCCGCAGATATGCCAATCTTTTTTTTATTTTTTAGGCAGTCAGGGTTAAACTTTTTCATGTCATCAATAAGAAATGCGTCAACACCTTTCTGCAGAGCAATATCAACAAGACGATTGGAGTTTGAACTATTAGGCGAGCCAACTACAATAATCAAGTCATGATCTAATACTAATTTTTTTATTACATCTTGTCGATTTTGGGTTGCATAACAAATATCTGATGTTTTAGGGCCCATAATATTAGGAAATTTTACTTTTAAGCTGTCAATAATATTTTTTGTATCATCGAACGACAATGTCGTTTGACTGACATAACTTATTTTTTTGTCAGCGCTGATGTTGAGTTTATTTACATCGTCAATAGTTTGAACCAAATGCATCGAAGCATTTGGCGAGTTTTGTTCAATTTGGCCCATAGTCCCCTCCACTTCTGGGTGTCCTGCATGCCCAATCAATACAATATGATAATCTTTATCATACATTTGATTCACCTCTGTGTGCACCTTTGTTACTAGTGGGCATGTGGCATCGATGGGAATTAAATTATATTTCTTCGCTTTTTTTTTAATTAATTTTGAGACCCCATGAGCACTGAAGATAACGTGACTACCTCTGGGTATTTCTTCAATTTCTTCAACAAAGACTGCGCCCTCATGTTTTAACTCATCAATGACATATTTGTTGTGAACCACTTCATGTCGAACATAAATAGGAGGGCCAAACTTTTTTAGGGCTAATCTAACGATTTGAATTGCTCGATCAACACCAGCGCAAAATCCTCTTGGGTTTGCTAGAGATACGTTAATTATATTTTTGTTGTTCATGCTTTGCTATTTGGAGGAAGTTTTTCCCCGTACACCATTTGTTCAAAAGTTTCACGGGATTTAATTTCAAAAAAATTAGAACCATCAATCATAACTTCGGCGGCACGCGGTCGGCTATTATAGTTTGAACTCATCGTCATTCCATAGGCCCCTGCATCTAATATCGCTAAATAGTCGTTTGGATTAACCAGCATATGTCTATCTTTACCGAGGAAGTCTGCGGTTTCACAAACGGGCCCAACAATATCAAAAACTTTTTCATGACCAGAACTATTACAAGATAAATTGATAATCTCATGATAGGCGTCATACAATGCTGGACGCATAAGATCATTCATTGCAGCATCGACAATGGCGAAGTTTTTTATTGAACCTTCTTTCAAAAACTCTACTTTGGTTATGAGAGCGCCTGCTTTACCAATAATTGACCTTCCTGGTTCAAAAATGATTTTCATTTGTTTTTTGCCAAATGTGTTCTTGATTGCTTGGGAATATTCCTTGAAAGAGGGGGGAGTTTCATTTTGATAATTAATACCAATACCACCACCAATATCCAAGTGATCAATTTTAATATCTATTGATTCTAAGAAATTTACAATTTCTAGTAGTTTATTTAACGAGTCAATGAAGGGTGAGATTTCTGTGATTTGAGAACCAATATGACAATCAATCCCCGTAATAAGGATATGACTTAGTTCCTTTGCTATTTTATATAACTCGATAGCCTTTTCTTCCTCTACCCCAAATTTATTATCTTTCAATCCTGTAGAAATATAGGGATGGGTTTTTGCGTCAACATTGGGATTGACGCGAATAGAGATTGGCGCCTTTTTTTCAAGTTTTTTTGCTGCTGCTTGGATACGGTAAAGTTCAGCTTCGGATTCAATATTAAAGCAGAGAATATCCGAATTTAGTGCGAGTTCAATTTCTTCATTTGTTTTTCCTATACCTGAAAAGACTATTTTTTGTGGATCACCTTTGGCAAGTAAAACTCTCTTTAACTCACCGCCTGAGACGATATCAAATCCAGCACCCTTTTGTGCAAGAGCGTTCAGTATGGCGATATTGGAATTAGCCTTAACAGCAAAACAAATTAAATGATCAATTATTCCCAGGGATGTTGTGAAATCAAGAAAGGCACTAATGAGGTTCGCCTTTGAATAGACATAGGTGGGAGAACCATATTGTTCGATAATTGAATCCACACTAACGTTCTCGATGAAAAATTTTTCACCCTGCTTATGAAATAAGGAAGAATTCATTTATTGGATTAAGCAATTTCGTGTGAGTTATAGTTGAAATTATCAAATTTACTTTCTTGTGGATATCTCTCCTCTGGAATATAGAGGGGCCCTTTAGTGCCACAGGCTGAAAGCAGGATAATTTGAGTGATTAAAACAAACATTTTTTTCATTGACATCATTTTACATTATATTTGCTGGGTTTTTGTTGCAAAACTCGATAGACAATTATTCCATTTACAAGACCAAATAAAAATGCGGATAATAAAAATAAGGGTAATAAATTATAAATACCATCATGTGGAATAATCCAAATCCTTACAATTATGAATTGTCCAATAATATGAAAAATAGAGGCAACAAGACTTAGGCTCAGAAGACCAAAATATTTATCGTATAAATTTTTCGTTAAGAAAAGAATTCCTAGGCTGAAAAGTGCTCCAGTTAAACTTAAAAAAAAGGTTGGATTTAGAAAGGAGCCAACCAAGATACTCGTTACTAAAACCCTAATAATAGAAACCCAAAATGCCACATGAAAATTAAATTTGATTAGAGCATAAAGAGTAATTATATTTGCTATTCCTGGCTTTACTCCTGGAATGGGGCTTGGCAGAAAAAATTCTATCAAGGATAGCACTGTTGCAAGTGCAGCCAATTTTGCCACTTGGTGGTCTTCTTTCGTAGGCTTAATAATTGATAGAGTCATAGCTGGGGGTTTTTCCAATAATGCTTAAACTTATTTTATTGGGTATGCATACGATAGTCTCGTTAATTTTATTAACCCAGCCTTGATGAATACAGTATTTCTTATTACAAGGCGATGCCTGGATACGGGCTTTATTATTTTGTATCACAATAATAGTGTCCCCAAGAGGCCCTCCAATTTTTTTTTCTACATTACTCTCAAGACTAAATACGAAAACCTTACGGGTTCCATCTTCAATTTTTATGTACTCGCCCCGAGGAAGATTAATCATTTGAAAAAAACTAAAGAGTATTATTCCAAAACAGATGAAAATAAAAACTATATCGCCAATATTGACTAATTTAGTGAATTTGTAAGACTTCTTCATTTGGTATATCAATCCATTCTA
>JGI10211J34971_10003839_pt1 | contig 11982 bp, 8 predicted proteins | sample Etolagsediment_FD_34971 | JGI IMG/M metagenome (IMG submission 34971)
TGATTTCTTAGCAGACAATAGAAGAGCCCTGGCTTCTTGTTTCTCTGTGAGGGATTTTGTTTCACTGGTGAACTTTGCAGAAGTGTATAATAATTCCTTGGCCTCTTCTCTGGCCTTTTCGCTATTATTACCCTTCTCAAGAATTTCAAAGGCCTTATAGACTGCCTGTACCAATACCGTAACTTCCATATCTATCCTTTTTACCTTAAGGAATAATCAAAACAGGCACGGGAGATTCCTCTGCTACCCGATAGCACGGACTCCCTGAGGTAATCTTCTTCACAATGCCCTTTGAGCCATACCCCATTACAATAAGGGTGGCTTTATAGTCTTTTGCCGCCAGTAAAATCTCTTCTGGCGTCTTGCCAGCATAAATGTGAGATTCAGTGTCAATCTTTTCCTCTAAACAGATCTCTCTAATTTCCTCAACCCTGTCCCTCAGTTGCCTGATATCCTTGACAGTCGGTTTTTCACTCAACACATATACTGCGTCCATTAGTTCTATTAGTGCCTTCACACCTATAATATAAAGCAACGCCCTTTGAGTTGAATCAGACCAGTTGATAGCAAGAATTACATTATCAAACAAGCCTTTTGTGGAAAAACTCTCTTCCGCACCATTTTCATGAATAAGCAGGAGAGGAAGACGAGTATTTTTTATCAGATTTCTCACTACAGAGCCTTTAAACATCTTTCTCTTTTCTCTGTTGAGGTGAGCTACAATAAAGGATGCATTCTCTTTCTTGGCTGAATCTAAAACTCTTGGAATAAGCGGTCCTGATCCCTTATCTCTCTTGAGGTTTATTCCATGCTCAGATACCTTCTTCTTCAATTCCTGTGGAAGGCTCTCGGCTAAAAGGATAATTTCCTCAAGTCCAATCTTCTTGATATCCAGCAATCCTTCAAGTAAATCATAGGTTGGCTCTTTCAGATGTGATATATAGAGAATTTTCTTTATTTTTACTGCCACTACTCTTTAACCTCAGTTGGTACAATCAAGACAGGTAATTCCGACTTATCTGCGAGAGAATGGGCCACACTGCCTGACCATTTTTCCTTCCAGATGCTCCTCCTTTTCGCTCCCAGAACAATCATAGTGGTCCTGTGCTCAGAGGCTGCCTTTTGAATCTGCTCCTCAACTTTACCAATGTAAAGATGTGGTCGTGCATCAAATCTTTCGTTAACGAGAACATCACATACTTCATCCAATCTCTTCTTATTATTCCTTTCTAATTTATGTGCCTCCATTTTGGATAATTTAGCAACATCCTTTTCGCTGACTACATGAATGATATCCACCCTCTTCACCGCACCTCTTAAAGCAAGGACATAGTCAAGAACCTTTTCAGAAGATACTGACCAATCAAGCCCTAAAAGGAGTTTCTCAAATGGGTTCTCACCCACCTTTCCGGACTGTGACAGATAATTATATATTAAAACCGGCTTATCAGCTCTTCTCAGAAGCTCCGATGTTTCTGAACCAGAATAAAGTTCCTCAAATTTAGGCCTTTTACGGCGAGCAGTTACAATGAGATCCACTCCTTCAATTTCAGTAACAGAGAGGATTTTAGGTACGATATTACCAATGGCTATATGGGCCACAACCTCCATTCCCTCCTCAAACAAAGTTTCCGCCCAATCAATAAATCGAATATCAGCTATCTCTTTTAACTTCCGTTCTTCCTGTTTTAGATACCCGGTACCCCTCCGCATGGCTACTTTATCCCTGGATATTACATGGAGAAAAACCACATTATTCATGCCAGTCTTCCTTAGGGCCATCAATGATTGTAAGGCATCTAACCATAACTCCTCAAACTCGGACACAAAAAGTATCTTTGAGATTTTCATACTATCTCCCAATTCCTCTTAATTTTGATCAGCCTAAAATTTTCTTCAATGTCTCAGCCAGGTCTTCCGGCTCCACTGGTTTTTCAAGATATGCCTGAGGTTCTGGCACAGTTTCATCACCAAATTCAGTCAAGGCCGCCTGGGATCTAAGAAAGGTCCTTTTAGAAACACCGGAGAGCATAACAATCGGGATGTCTTTCAAGGATGGATCGAGCTTTAACTCATGATACATCTTAATACCACTCTCTCTCGGCATCAATATATCCAGAATAATTAGATCTGGTCTCTCCTTTTTTACCTTTTCCATCCCCTCTGCACCATCTACTGCCATGATTGGTGTATAACCATTTTCCTCAAGAACAGTTGTAACAAATGTTCTTATATCGGCATCATCCTCAACATTAAGTACCTTTTTGGCCATATTAAATCCTCCCTTTAATAGAGTTTGTTGAGTTCGAATCACGTCAGGCAATCAGCAGAGAATATAAAATCTGCTTACTACGTACTGCGTACTGCCTGCTTCTTTTTTTCTGTCTCTTGATATGGTAAATAGATGTTGAATGCAGTTCCGTTCCCTTTTTTAGAGGCTACGCGTATCATCCCTCCATTCTCTTTGATTATCTTTTCGGTTACCAATAGTCCTAATCCCGTCCCTCTCTCCCCTTTGGTACTAAAAAGAGAGGAAAAAATTTTTTCTTTTGTCTCTTCATCCATGCCCATTCCGTTATCGGCCACCTCAAGTTTGATTATATGATTTTTCTCGATTGCTGAAGTTATTGTAACCTGCCAGGATTTTTTTGATGCGGAATCAAATATGCAGGCATCGATGGCATTAGAAACAAGATTCAATAGAGACCTATGGATAGCCTTCGGATCTATAAATACCTCGCCTAATAAAGGATCAAGATCTGTTATTATTTTAATATTGTTCTCTCTTGCCTTTGATACCATAAGGGCATATACCTCTTTCACTATCTTATTAGGAAAACAATTTTCTTTTTCTGGTTTACGCTCCTTAGAGTACGCAAGTAAATCAAGAACGAGGTCCGATATTCTCCCTACATTTCTCTCTATCATAGCCCAGCCGCTTTTTATCTTATCTGTATTACTCTTGTCAAGTGCAACATTCAATACATAGGTACCACCTTTCAGTCCATTTAAAATATTTTTGATATAATGAGCGAGGCCTGCCACAGTCTGCCCTGTAGCTGCTAATCTCTCAGATGTAATCAACTCTTCCTGCAACCTCTTTATCTCTCTTAAATCCTGAAAGAAACCAACACAACCTACTACCTCATTTTCTGCGTAGAGAATAGATCCTGAAAATCTTGTAGGAACAGCCTGGCCATTTTTACTGAGAATATCAACCTCCTTCCACTCTGATAGGTCGAAATAGCCTTTCTTTTCTAATCCAGACCTAAATCCTGAAGCTATTTCCTGTGGATAAAGCCTGTCAATATTCATTTTTCGTATTATTTCAGAACGACTGTACCCAAATATTCCTTCTGCACCTTTATTATAGATGATAATATCACCCTTCTCGTCTGTAGCTATAACAGCGTCATTCGAAGACGTAATGAGTTTATTCTGAAACTCAGCTCTCCTTTTTACCTCTTCTGTAGCAATTCTCACCATTCGCTCAAGGTCATCGGTATATGCCCTCAGCTTTCGCTTCATTGCTATCCTTTCTGTCGCTCTCTTCAAAGCCACTGAAAGTGCTTCATCCTTTATGGGCTTGTTAAGGAAATCTGAGGCATCGAGTTTAAGGGCCTCTATAGCTAAGTCCATATCCCCATGGCCTGTTATCATTATAACCTCGGCATCAGGATTTAATTCCTTGATTTTCTTCAAGGTCTCGATTCCGTCCATACCTGGCATCTTTATATCTGTTAAGATTATAGAAGGAGATTCCTTTTTAAATAGCTCAATGCCCTCCTCTCCTCCTCCTGCAGCTGATACATCATATCCATCGTTTGCAAGAGACAGGGTTAGGACCTTCCTGATCCCCTCTTCATCGTCTATGATTAAAAGTTTGGACATTATCTAAGTGCCTAAATTGTGAGGAACTTGAAAAAAGTAAAAAATGGAACGGCAAAGTAACACGGTTTTGGCAAAAAAAATTAGGATTCGGATATTATATAAATCCGTCAACGTCAATAAAAAAATAGAGACGAATAATTAGTTTAAGGATCTGGAATATGAGATATATGATGCGCAATATAAATACCAATGAGCCCTATTATTCTGCACAAGGGAATTTTAATATGAATGTAGCACCTTTATCTACCTCGCTTTCTATCTCTATTGTTCCACCATAGTCACTAATAATTCGATAACTAATACTCATGCCTAAACCTGTTCCCTGGCCTACTTTTCTGGTGGTAAAAAAAGGTTCAAATATCTTATCAATTATCTGTTTTGGAATTCCTTTACCAGTATCAGATACTGTAACCACAACTTTATCATCATACGAGAACGTTTTTATTGTAAGCAATCTCTTCCATTTCTTATTACCCCACCTCAAACCCTTATCATCCATTGCATACATTGCATTGGTTACTAAATTAATAAAGACCTGTTCCAGTCGATTGTGATCCGCCATAATGTGAGGCAAATGTGGATCAAGATCAAGTTCAACGCTTATCTGGTGCACCCTTAATTGCTGGCCCAAAACTTTAAATACATCTTTAATGGGTTTATTTATATTTAACTCGGTTCGAGTAAGGTCAGATTGCCGAGCAAATTCTCTCATATGCTTAATAACTTTTGAGGCCCTGTCTACGTGGCTACCAATCTCCTCAGCCATAGCACTCAACTCATCGTTTGAAATCTTCTGGCCTTTTTTTAACTTCTTCAAAAAGAAATCACTTGCAACCTGAATCACATTCAAGGGTTGTGTTAATTCATGGGCCATCCCTGAGGCCAGAGTTCCCAGAGTGGCAAGCTTGCTGGCCTGTACCAACTGTGCCTCTTTTTCTACATTCTCGTTGATATCAGTTGTCGTTGCTATCACACTATCCATGCCCATATGTTTGGCATGACATGCTACAATATTGACATAAAAAGGTTCTCCACCTTTTTTGATATGTCTCCTTCTGGGGTAGAAGACACATTGGTGGTCAGTAAGATTTCTTAAATCCTCCTCAAGATCTTTATTTTCTTCATACAACAGATCAAAAAATGTCTTTTTTAGCAATTCTTCTCTCGATTGCTGATAACAATCCAGGGCTGTTGCATTGACATCTATAATGCTAAAGTTTTGTCCATTCATTATAAAAATTGGATTAGGAGCGCTATCAAAGAGGGTTTTGTATTTCTCCTCTGATCTGCGTAATTCCTCATTGACCTTTTTGAGTTCTACCGTTCTTTCCTCTACCCTCATTTCCAGTTCATCATGCGCTCTCTGCAATGCCTCCTGAGCCTCCTTGCGCTCCGTTGTATCCCAGAGCGTTTCAATCGAGCCTACAGTCTGTCCATCAGCCGCCTTTATCGGCGCGGCAGTAAAAAAAAGCCATCTGCCTTCTTCCCCTATCTGTGGAAAAAAATCCTCTCCCTCATACGCCCCTTTAATGAGAGCCGATTTGCTCCACTTACGTCCATAATACTTCTTTATCACTTTTTCATTCATACCATCTACAATCACATCAGCCATGATTGGCCTTTCTTCTCCTCTGAAAGGGAGCCATTGCTTATTCGTTCCAACGATCTTTTCAGCCTTATACCCGGTTAACTTTTCGCAAGCCTTGTTCCAGTGTGTTACAATATGATCTTTATTTATGACAAAGGTAGGTATGGTATTTCCTTGGATAATCTGGGATAAGGTTCTTTCCCTTTCAACGAGTTCCTTCTCTACTGTTTGCAAATGTCTTGTTCTTTCTTCCACAATTTTGGCAAGCTGCTGTGAAAAAAGATCAAACTCTATTCTAATCCTTTCTGGGTCGTTGATATATTTTCCTAAATCCTTCTTAATTCTGACTCTAGCCTCTTCTATCTGAAGAAAATCCCAGACTGACATGGCCTCAAAATGATCTATCAGCCGTACTTTTGCTGGCTTCGTTTTCTTAACTTTCTCCAGAACCTCATTATCTCCTGTCAGCTCGATAATTATATTTAAATCTTTGATAGTAAAAAGATCCTTATAGTCGTGGGTGGTTAACAATCCTTTCTCTTTTGCATATACCAAACCCTCGGCTGTATCATGTATATCTGCCACTCCCAAAATGTTGAGTTTGTGGTTAATAAAATTCTCTCCAAGGACAATTGCAAGAATAGCCTTACAAACCCTACCTCCACCCACAATAACAATGCTTGAATTTTGCAAGATTTCTCTCATCGTATTCCTTTTTCAAACAAAAGATAAAGACCTCGCCCCTGATAAAGAAGCGGGGCTTTCGTAATTCTGTGTAATCCTATCCATATCCATCGTTCAGTTCAGGCACTTTCAATCAATAATATAAAATCTGATCTGCCTCTAAAAGGAGTTTACAGCTCTCACGCACATCAATTGGATCAATAAAATCCTCTATATTAGAGGTGTCTTCAATCTCTGTTGCAAATCCCTCAAGTACGTGATATGTACCACATGAAACAATAGAAATGCCCATCTTGTCTTTTTCAAACCGGGCAAGCTCCTCCAGATGATCCGGCATTTTTTCTGCCTTTAAACCCTCAAATCGAGAAGCGACTAATTTTTTTCCCTCGGGTGTTATAGTAATTCCTGCTAAGCTACCTTTTTTGGTCATCCATACTCCATAGGGACCATACATAATGGTAACCTTTTTCACCTTGTAAAATCTTCGTGCCACCCAAGCAATAGTAAATGCTTCATAATAATTGTAGTACCTATGATGCCGTGTATTGATGATAATAAGTATATTGTCCGCCACTGCCATTATTCTAATCCCCCTTTATAGTGATCACTTCCTTTTTTTTGACGAGAAAGTATATTCTTCTCCATTTTTCCTGTCAAGCCTCGGTCAGGATATTATTTTTTTTAAAAACTTACCGGTATACGATTCCTTAGTAATGGCAATCTCCTCAGGTAAACCAGAACCAACAATAAAACCTCCCTTCTCCCCCCCCTCCGGACCCAAATCAATGATATAATCAGCTGACTTGATAATATCCATATTATGCTCTATTACTACAACTGTGTTTTCCAAATCGACTAAATGATTTAAGACATCCAAGAGTTTCTGTATGTCTGCGAAATGGAGCCCAGTTGTAGGTTCATCCAAGAGATACAGGGTTCTTCCTGTATTTTTTTTTCCCAACTCTCGGGCCAGTTTAATCCTCTGTGCCTCACCACCGGAAAGAGTGGTAGCGGGCTGCCCAAGCTTTATGTATCCAAGTCCAACATTAAACAATAACTCTAACCTCCCTCGGATCTGGGGAATAGGTGAAAAAAACAGCAGAGCCTCCGCTACTGTCATATCAAGCACATCTGCAATATTCTTTCCTTTATAGCGTATCTCAAGGGTATCCCGATTATACCTCAACCCCTTACATATATCACAGGTAACATATACATCTGGAAGGAAATGCATCTCAATTTTGATAATCCCATCACCCTTGCAAGACTGGCACCTTCCTGCATCTACATTAAAGCTAAACCTGCCTGGTTTATACCCCCTAACCCGGGATTCTGGTAGCCGAGAGAACAGATCTCGAATATGGGTAAATACCCCTGTATAGGTTGCTGGGTTAGACCGTGGGGTTCTTCCGATAGGGTTCTGGTCTATATTAATTGCCTTATCCAGATACTCTATGCCCCTTACTCTCTTCATACGACCAATCTTCTCCTTTGAATGGTAAAATTTTTGTGCCAGGGCAGGATAAAGAATCTGGTTTATTAAGCTGCTCTTACCAGACCCTGAAACCCCGGTAACGCACGTAAAGGCAGCCAAAGGAATAGAAACATCAATATTTTTAAGGTTATTCTCTGCTGCCCCTTCAATAACTATCTCCTTTCCATTGCCTTTTCTTCTAAAGATTGGAACAGGGATAGAAAGTCTTCCTGAAAGATACTGACCAGTAAGTGAGTTTTTGTCTTTCACAATTTTAGCAGGTGTGCCAGTAAATATCACATGACCACCCTGCTCACCGGCCCCTGGCCCCATATCTATAATGTAATCTGCTGAAAGTATTGTTTCTGGGTCATGCTCCACAACCATCACCGTATTACCCAATTCCTTTAATCTTTTGAGGGTTCGCAAGAGTTTATTATTGTCCCTGTGATGCAATCCGATGCTTGGTTCATCCAAGACATACAATACACCAGAAAGAGAAGAACCGATCTGAGTGGCCAATCTGATCCGCATCTCTTCTCCACCTGAAAGTGTTGATGTTGATCTATCAAGAGAAATGTAGTCAAGTCCGACGCTTTCTAAAAAATCAAGCCTTTTAATAATCTCCTTGAGTATTTGTCGACCTATTATCTCTTCTTTTTCTGTTATCCTTAGTTCTTGGAAATATTCATGGGCCTTAGTAATAAACAATGAAGTTACCTCAGAAATAGATTTTCCACCTATCTTTACAGCAAGGCTTTCTCCTTTTAATCTTGCCCCATTACATTGAGGGCAGGGCCTAATATTCATGAATCTCTCTATCCATTCCTTAGAAAAAGAAGAATCTGTCTCGTGGTATCTCCTGTTAAGATTTGGAATAATACCTTCAAAGGGTTTTTTATAAAAATGGCGTCTATTGTCTTTGTCAGAATAGAATCTGATCTCCTCTTCTCCTGAACCATAGAGAAATGCCCTTTTAACTTTCTCTGGGAGTTCATGAAAAGGCGTGTATAAATCAATTTCGTAATGCTGGATAAGGGAGTCCAGCATCTGGTGAAAATATATCGAATTCCTACCCGCCCATGGTTCAATTGCTCCCTCTCGTAAAGAAAGATCGGGGTCTGGAACAATTAAATCGGGATCAAAGTACATCTTGATTCCAAGACCACCACATTCCTCACATGCTCCCAAGGGATTATTAAAGGAAAATATCTGGGGAGTCAGTGGTGGGAAGCTAAACCCGCATACCGGACACGATGCTCTCTGACTAAAACGATGCTCTGCCTTACCTATGAGATCCACAATTGCCAACCCATCTGCTAAGGTAAATGCTAATTCTAAGGAATCGGTAAGCCTCCTTCTTATGGTTTTATTTACTATTAATCTGTCAATAATTACCCTTATAGAATGCTTCTTTTTTTTATCTAGGTTGATGTCAGAATCAAGCAACATAATATCACCATTAATCTCAACTCTTACAAAACCTTCTTTTCTCAAACGGTCAAGCAGATGAGCGTGCTCTCCTTTCCTGCTATCCACCACTGGTGATAAGATCTGGATTTTGCTCCCATCCTCAAAGGTCATTATTTTATCTACAACCTGTTGAACTGATTGGGACGTAATGGGAATATCACAATGGGGACAAAAAGGATGCCCAATCCGGGCAAATAGAAGCCTCAGGTAATCATAGATCTCAGTCACAGTACCCACTGTCGACCTTGGGTTTTTGCTGGTAGATCGACTCTGAATAGAAATGGCAGGAGAAAGACCCTCAATGGAATCTACATCTGGCTTATCCATCTTCTCTAAGAATTGCCTCGCATAGGTGGAAAGTGACTCCACATACCTCCTCTGTCCTTCAGCATAGATGGTGTCAAAGGCAAGCGTTGATTTCCCTGAACCAGATAATCCGGTAATAACAACTAATTTGTTCCTGGGGACAGAAACGTCTATATCCTTAAGATTATGCTGCCTCGCCCCTCTGATAACTATATCTGTTAAAGACATGTGTGCGTGTAGTGTTTATCGGGTTTATCGTGTAAAGAATAAAAGCAAAGTGCAACCTCCTAAACTTGACAAACTCGTAAAAAGTCTTTTGCGATCGATTTTGGCCACTTTTGGAAATAGATTCATGAAATGCTGAGCGTTAATCCGCCTCAGGCGTATTAAAATCGCCAAACTGTTTAAGGAACATGTGTGTGTCTTTTTTTGTCAAATGCCCACAACAAAGGCCCGTTCAGGGGCGTTTCAAAAAGGTGCAGATGTACGGAGCAATAGAAGACACAGGCACGGTGCTTTGCACCATTTTGAAACGGCCCACTCCTGTGAATGTAGAGGGCATGACAAAAAAAGACATACACATGCTCCTTCTCATGACCTCAAGCTGAATTTTTGGCGATTAGCGAAGCATTTCATGAATCCCAAAATGGGCATCATGAGCAAGTAAAATGACTTTTTACGAGAACATCAAACTTCAACCTTGTGCCTTTCGCCTTGTAATTGCTATTTTAGCGGCCATCTTTATTGCAGCTATGAGGCTGCATGGATCAGCTACTCCTTTACCGGCAATATCATATGCCGTGCCATGATCCACAGAGGTTCTGATAATAGGCAAACCAAGGGTTATATTTACTGAATCTGAAAAATTAAGCAATTTTATGGGAATTAACCCCTGATCATGGTACATGGCAACAACTGCATCAAATTCGCCTTTAATCGCGCGATAAAATATGGTATCAGCTGGAAAAGGTCCATCAACAAGCAAGCCATCATTTTTGGCACCTTCCACTGCTGGTTGTATTATCTTGTTATCCTCTAGGCCAAATAAACCTGCCTCTCCTGCATGAGGATTCAGGCCAGCCACAGCCACATAAGGTTTTTCAATACCAAAATCATTTACTAAGGCACGGTACGTGAGTTTTATGGTTTTTACTATCAGATCCTTATTCAACCTTTGGGGCACTTCTTGTAAGGCACAGTGTATGGTTGCAAGCGATATCCTAAGGCTTTTACCTGCCAGCATCATACCATAGTCCTTTGTGTTGGTAAGTTTTGCAAGAAGCTCAGTGTGACCATCAAACATGTAACCAGCTTTATGCATAAGCGCTTTGCTTATAGGGCAAGTAACCATTGCTGATACTCGGCCATCTTTGTTAAGATTAACTGCCTTTACTATATAATCAATCATGGCTTTTCCACCAGGTACAGTAGGTCGTCCTGGTACACATAAATCCCCTTTGAGATTCGAAACAGATATAATATCAATCAGCCCTGGACTTCCAGTAATCTCTGAGGGATCTTCTATCATATGAAACGAAAGTGATCCGATCTTTTTAACTGCCATTCTGAGAACATTTATATCTCCCAGCACAATAGGCCTGCATACCTGGTAAACATCATCCCGTAACAGGGTCTTAAGGATCACTTCAGGGCCTATTCCAGCAGGGTCACCCATGGTAACAGTAATAAGAGGAAGATCGTGCATAATACATTTCACATATATTTTTTATAACTTTTTATTATCTTCTTCTTCATAATTGCATGTCAATACAAATTCTTGTTTTTCCAACGCTCTATTCCCCAGAGGGTCAACATCAACTTTCCGTCTTCACACGATCATTTATTTTGCAAAATGAGGGAAACAATTGTTATAAAAAAGCTGCCCTTTGTGATTGTAGAGAGTAAAGTGAGACAGAAGGTTTCATTATGGAACCAAAAAATCCTTGTATTGATGGTAATCGTTCTATCTTTGATTATTCTTATACAAAACACATATATTTAGAGCTTTGTAAAACCTGACAATTTTTGTCTCCCCAATGAAGAGGGTGGACTTTTCTGAAGTGACTGGTGTAAGGGCGCTGTCTTTTCGCAACGTATCAGTGGGGGAAACCGCAGGCCCCGATTTATCGGGGCAATGCGGAGGGGGCAAAACTCCCCCGTAGATACATTGCTGAAAAGACCAGCCCGAGAGCCTTGGAACTGAAGAAAAGCCCATCCTCTTTAAGAAAATATGAGTTATGCAAAGCGCTCATATTGTCACCTTGCGGTTGTTTTTCTGGAAACTAGATATGTCCCCTTTCTAATACCATTTACTATACTGATTGGATTTTTAGTTGACTACATTCCAGTAAAAATGATTGGCAATCGCCACAAAGGAGGTTCGCTCCCTCGCAAGAAAAGCCAAAAGAGGGATCATAGAATGAGATGTGACCATGACGTGCCGATTTTTCGTGAGAAGCGGCCGACTGAACTATCCAGAAAGCACTGCCATGGACCGGCTAAAGAAAGCACATACCTGCAGCATGTCAGCTGTGGTATAGATTAAAGAAATAGAACACATAAAAAA
>JGI10211J34971_10003842_pt1 | contig 11976 bp, 7 predicted proteins | sample Etolagsediment_FD_34971 | JGI IMG/M metagenome (IMG submission 34971)
CACAAACAGGAACTTAAAGAAGTCGGTTTTTTCGGTAAACCAACTTAAAATGACTGAACCAATGATCGTTAGCCACATATTCGTCGAGTGCTTCATCTACGCTTTTCGCCGATGCCTTATCAGTCTGAGCCAATCCGGCGGCCATTTGAGTTTGCAATCGCCGGGATTCCTTTCTTGATGCCCCCTGTTTTTTCGCCATATGGGCAAATTCTAGCGCTTTCCTATATTGTCCCTTTTCGGCAAAATATTCACCTGTGTACAAGGTCAGGATAGGTAAATGCTGGCTACTGACAAAAGTGGACAACCCCACCATTTCAATGCCGATGGTATCGAGACGAGCTGTCTGCACAAAATTACTCAATTCGACGTACCCGTCGATAAACAGTACATATCCTTGATTATACAGCTGTTTTTTCAGGAACTCGAATTGCTCGAGATAATAAACCAAATGGAGGCAGGTAGGCTCTACAGCATTGTAAAGCCGTAGGTTTGTTTCACACTCGGCATTTTCGGATAGTATGTTTTGAATGGATTGAAAAGCTTTCACAGCAGACGCATAGGATTTATTTTTGAGTGCTGTTCGTATCTCGGCTACCCCATTATCCACTTTTTGCTGCACAACCAGGCACTTCCTGCTATCCAATTCATGGTAGACCTCGGCAATCAGGTTTACGATCCCGGTATTTCTCCCTTTCAGATACCGTCTTTCAATGTCTTCGGTTTCTGAAAGCAGCGTTCTGGCCTCGTCGAGCCTGAGTGCCCAGATGTGGTATCTCACTTTTTCAATCCGCTCTGTTATCAGTGCAGTGGACACCGTTTCGAGCCGTTGATTTATTTCATTCCTGGCATATTCAGGCAGCCAATTTCCGATTTCTGAAGCCAAAAGCAGCTGATCGAGGGCCACACGGGGTTGTTGCGCTTTAAGCAGCTCATCGCTCTGCGCCAGATTGATTTGAAACAACTGCTCAGCTAACATCAAAACCCGATCTTCCTTTCCCGTAAGGTAAACCTTGTACTTCAAATAAAAACTATTGATGACCGCTATCTGGTTGGCAGCGTCCGGATACTGACCATCAGTAATCAACAACTCAAGGGTATCGGCCTGCAGGTTAAAAAGATAAAGGCATGAAGTAGAAAAATCGGTAAAAAACGCTTCCTTACAATCACTTCCAAACTTTTCAACCAAAGGAAGGCATACGTTAAAGTGGTAAAGTCCTGATTCGGGGAGAAAAAGGACTGGCGACATTTTGCCGATTTCGCCGATTTCGTTTAACAAAACGGGCAGAGCCGAATCCTGTGCTTCAAAGCTCAAATAAAAAGATTCGTTCAGATCAATCATATCATAGGCTTTTTGGAAATAGGAACTAGCCAAACCCGGATTTCCATTAGCCAGAGCCATCCGTCCGACTTTTAAATACGAGCCGGACACGCCGTCAAAAGCCTGCAAATAAACCTGTTGAAAAAAACGGTCTGAGCCTACATTCAACTGCTCAACCACTTGGGTCGCATTCCTTAACAAAAGCAAAGCCCCGGCATAATCCCCCTTGTCAACCTCAGCCTCACCGGCCATAACGAACGAGCGGTATGCACATCGACCAATTTCGGTCACAATTTCTATAGGGAGTGCTGTTTTAATGATCTCCATTTCATCATCACTCTGTGCAATGGAAACCATCTGTAGCCACGCAGAGGCTTGTGCAGGCTGCATTTGTTTCGATTGGGAGAGATAATAATTGCTCAGGGAGGTCAGCGCCGAACAAAACGCCTCCACCTGAAATGATGGCATAGGTTCATTCCCCTCCTTATGCTCCATACTTAGCGTGGTCGACCTTTTTTCATATCGACTGATTCTGGCCCACAAGGCTTTCACCTTCTTTGGATCAACACGGTCGGCATGCAACACGCGGAAACCATTCCAGCGTTCAAATAAATGCGATAAACGGGCAATCTCAATACGGTCGAGTAACAGGTTTTCGAGGGATCGTTTGCTATCGGAAGCAAAGGTTTCATATTTGGCGTTTAACTCCATAAGCAAAGTAGAAAAGGAATAATAAGAGAAAACCAAATCGATCCACTTTTTTAGTGCCACTGGCTGACTTTGCTGATAAGTAAACTTCTCATTTACAGCTCGCACATCTATTTCTCCGATGCTATGACTCAGGAACCCGGTAACATCAACATTAGCCCACTGGCCATTTGTAAAACAAGAAACAGCTAGACTTCCCCTTGCATGGCGGCCGTTATAGAACTCAATATTAGCAACTACTACCTCAGGCCACAACAAGCTGTCAGCCTCAAAGCCCTCAAAGGTCAGTTTTCCGGAAATATCCTGTCGATGAAACCGCAGCTGTAGTGTGTACCTCCCATCGGTTTCTTGCACAACTTGTATGTCCAGTTGACCTGAAATGTTGATTTTGATGTCCTTTAGATAAACATTGAAAGAGGCAGCCAGCGTTGACCACATCAGGCTACCAGGCTGATCATTGGACAATGAAGCATAACTGATAGAGGTTTTGGTCTCCTTTGTAGTTTTAAAAACCTGTCCATAAGCCATGGAATTTAAAAACAAGCACCCAACCAACAAAATGCGCACAAAGGCCATGTTAAATTTTTTTGGCAAAGGTAAGCAAGCAAGCTGGCATGAACAGGCGGGCGGCTCACTTTTTTTGTTTGGATATCAGGTTTAATCCCCTTTCAGGAGCATTTTAACAATTTCGTGAAGTCTTCCTTTCATAATTGGTTTTGAAAGATACTCATCGCAACCAGCATCCAGAGCTTTTTCTCTGTCGCCTAGAATAGCATAAGCCGTTTGTGCTACCACCGGTAACTCAGGAAATAACCTTTTAATTAATCTGGTGGTCTCATAGCCATCCATTCCAGGCATTTTCAAATCCATCATGACTAAACTTATATTTGGATTTGATTTACATATTTGGATAGCCTCGTGACCTGATTTCCCCCAAACAGACGTAAAACCTATTTCCGACAACATAATTGAAAGGAGTTGAAAGGAGTTCTCTACATCGTCGACTATTAAGGCTATTCTTTTCCCATCGTTATCTATTCCCACATTCGTTATATCGTCCTGCTCCTTTTCCTGACGGGGTGTAGCCACAATTCGGAGTTTATCAGGAATGATGAAGTAGAACTGAGTGCCCTGGCCGGAATTTGACTCAAGCCAAATACGCCCACCCATCATTTTCACCAGGCGAGCTGCGATGGTGAGGCCTACCCCGATGCCTCCAAAACGGCGGGTGTAGGTATCATCCACCTGTCTGAAAACATCAAAAATATAGGTTTGTTGCTCCGGTTTTATGCCAATACCGGTATCTTTTACAAAAAACTGGAGAAAATGCTGCCCACCTTCTTCGATCATTTCGCACCCAACGGCGATATGACCTTGTTCGGTAAACTTCAATGAGTTTTTTATTAGATTTAAAATAACCTGCTTCAGCATTTGTCGATCAGTTTCAAGAACAACATGACCCAACCGGTCGATCTGATTCCAGTTGACTACCAAATGGCCTTTTCGCATTTCAAATTGCTCGGCTGTAACCACAGGCTTTAGCTCACTGATGATGCCGGAAAGTTCGATGTTTTCGATTTTGGGCAGAATACTGCCGTCCTCGAGAAGTGTAATGTTCAGAATGTCCTGAACAATTTTCAGCAAATGTTCGCCACTTTCGTGAATAGTTTGTGCATAATCGAGTACATCCTCCTTACTCATGTTCTCATCGAGCAAACTACTGAAACCAATGATGGCGTTTAAGGGTGTACGTAACTCATGCGACATGGTAGCCAAAAAAGTCGACTTCAGATGATCCGATTCTTTTGCCTTGGCTAAGGCTTCCTGCACCTGACGGTCGGAATCGTAGCGACTGTGCAACTGACTTAGATAATAAGCTATAACCTCCATCATTTCCATGTCCTGCTCATCGAAAGCCTTTTCTTCGTCATAGTTGAGCAGTACCACAGCGCCAACAGCTTGGTTTTTATGCTTAATCGGTACACCAAGCCACGATTTGCACAGCACATCAATGGCCTGTATCTTGCTCTCAGACTGTAGGATAATCATATCCTCCCGATTGGCAATCACGGGCTTTGCAGAATGGGTAACAAAGCGCAAAATATCCAGACCGGAGTCGGCCTGCAAGCGTGTCAAACTTTTCTCGTCGGGATAAACAAATGAGGGGTCGCCGGCCTTTTCAGAAATCATAGCCACGTAGCAGTGTGTGGCCACCCGTGCTTCAACCAACTGCATATGAATATATTCGGAAATAAATGGAATACGAACAGGGGAACTGATTTTGTCGGCGATTCGGTGAATAATCTTTCTGGTGATCTCATTACGCCAAATCATCGTAATATTCTTACCGAAATACAGAATCTCAATCATTCCTTTTTCGCTAACCAGGCTGGAAACCTGAATATCAATTAAAAGCTCTTTTCCATTTTGTGCCAAAAACACAATCCTGAAGGTCAGGCTTGTGCCTTTTACAGCCAATTTGAGTTTTTCGTGCATTTTTTTATGAAACCTTTCAGGCACGAAGTGAAAAAGAGACAAGGAATCCGATGATCTGGCTTCGTATCCGAGAACCTGTAAAAATTCCTGATTGCAAAAGGTAATTCGTCCAAACTGATCGGTAGTCCAAATCATATCGCTTGAGTACTCCAAAATCAAACGGTATTTGGCTTCAGCCTCCTTCAGGTTGATATTCATTTCACTTAACTCCGCTGATCGCTCGGCAACCTTGGTCTCCAGTCCCTGGTTGGCCTGGGCGGTTCGTTCTTTCTCGTCTAACAGCAGTTTATTCACATAAAACCCGCGTCGGATGATAAACTCAAAATAATAGGAAGAAAGCATGCCGAACAGGTTGGCAGAAACAAGGAAAAATGAGGANATGATCCAGACTTCGGGAGAAACCTCAAGATAATAACAGACCCCTTCGTAAGCCAACACCACTATCCAACCCGAAACCGTTGCAAAGACAAACCGAAGTTTGATAAAATCGTAGTTGAAGATAAGTACCAATATAAGTCCGACATAGTAGTAGGCCAACAAGGACTCTCCTCCAGCTGCAATCATAAGAACAATGCCAAGACCCGCCGATATCATCAACAGAGAGAGCAGCCATTGCGTGTAATAAATCCACAGCCTGAACTGAAAGGCAATCATCACCACAATGGCAAAGGGGATGACGTAAAAAAACCGAATTTGAAAAAAGAAGGAAAACAAAGCAGGTGCAACGATATAGTCAAGGATCGAGAACAAGGCATACACTAAAACCGAAAAACCAACCGCCAGCTTAATGTTGGTTAGACTACTGATAGCGAAGTCCTTTAAAAACTGTTTTTCAAGCGACGGGTCTTTAAAGGCCAAATCAACAAGACGGATTTGAGCGCCAAAAGTTTTTATAACTGGGTCTTCCACCATGGCAAGGGTCATTTTTTTGTAAAAATAAAAAAAGAATTTTTATTCCACAACAAAAGAAAGGTTTTTAAGGAAATAATTAATGTTCAAATCTCTGGATTACTGCAAAAACAGGTCTTTTAAATTATCAACATCCACTCATAGCTGATGACGAATAAGCCAAAAGTATTACCTTTGTCCATGAAACAAAAACGTCCATGTCGCTAATACTATCTATTAATCTGCCATTACAAGATCCGGTTTTGATCATCACGGTCATGATTATGGTCATCTTTCTCTCCCCCCTACTGCTCGAGCGCATAAAAATACCGGGCATCGCCGGACTCTTAATTTTTGGCATGCTGATAGGTCCTAACGGGTTCAACATCATTCCTCAAAACCTCGAGTTTAGTCTTTTTAGCACAACAGGGTTGCTTTACCTGATGTTTTTAGCCGGGCTGGAAATTGATTTGGTCGACTTCATCGAAAACAAAGGAAAAAGTCTGACACTTGGACTTTTATCATTTATCTTTCCCTTTTTGCTAGGCTTTTTGACAAGCTATTATCTGCTTGATTTAAATGTGCTTGCTTCGTTGCTAATCGGAGCCATGTTGTCATCGCATACACTTATTGCCTATCCCATTGCCAGCAAAACAGGAATCATCTCTACGACGATTGTTACGATCATTATCGGGGGCACCATCATTGCTGATGTGTTGGCTCTGATTTCGTTGCAGGTAGTTTCCGATTATGCCAACAATTTGTTCAATCCCGAAGGCATTCTCCGTATGGTCATCAACTTTACCGTGTTTGGGTTGGTGGTGTTTTTAGTCATCCCATGGTTATCAAAATTGTTTTTTAAGTATTTCATCGGCGATTTGATCATCCAGTACTTGTTTATTCTGAGTCTTTTGTTCATTTCGGCTACAACCGCAGAGTTATTGCATATTGAGCCCATTATCGGCGCTTTTTTTTGCGGTTTGGTACTTAATCGAAACATCATTCACGGAAGTCCGCTATATCAGCGTATTGAATTCATTGGCAACAGTTTATTCATCCCGGTATTTTTGATTTCTGTTGGATTGCTGGTTAATCCGGGGTTTTACGTCGACAATCCAAAAACTATACTGCCACTGATTCTATTTATTGGTGTTGCCATTGCCGGAAAATATATTGCTGCCTTTTTATCCGGCAAATTGTTCAAGTTAAAGAAACATGAGGCCAATCTGGTATTCGGTTTAACCACGGCCCGTGCAGCCTCCGCCATCGCCATCATTTTAGTAGGTTACAAACTTGGGCTTTTCAGCGAGGTCATTATTAACCATACTGTGGTATTAATTCTAACAACAAGTATTTTAAGCACCTACATCACACAGAATAACGCCAAGAAAGTTGCCGATGAAGCCCTGACGGGAAGCAAGCCAAAAAAAGAACCCGAGGTGATTGTTGTGCCCGTGTCAAATCCGGCCAACGTACCTACCTTGCTGCGTTTTGCATCTTATCTGAAGTCGCCGACAGGCAATAAAACCATTTACGGACTTTCGGTACTGGCCAACGTGCCAACAGTACAGGATCAAATAAGTCAGAACAAAAAAATCTTTACAAAAACGGTAGAAGACCTCAAATCAGACACAACCTTCAAACTGATAACACGAATTGACAGCACAGTGACCAATGGCATTTCAAAAGCCATGAAAGAGCTGTCGGCCAACATCATGATTTTGGGGTGGCACGAAAAAACAACACCCTTTGAAGTGCTTTTCGGTAACATCCTGAACGCCCTGATAAACAGCACCAACAAAATGGTGTGGGTGGTAAAAACTCCCGGAACACAGCTTAACAATTCGGGCATAATACACTTGTTTCTACCTCCGAATGCACACAAAGAAATCGGGTTTAACAAAGTCATCGAAAAAGCCGGTCATTTATCAAGAACACTGAAAGACAAGATCATAGTGCATTCCACCGAGAGCATGGCGGGTGAGATGAATCCGCTGCTTAAAACAGAAATAAAGGGATACTACCAAGGTCACGTAAACCACTGTTTCGACCACAACGATCTTAGCAACATCACTCCGGCAGAAGCTGATTTATTTCTGATTGTTCAATCACGCAAAACAGGAAGCTCCTACAACAAGTCCTACAACAAGTTCATTATGAACCTGATTGGCCATTTTTCAGAACTGAACATTATTTTGGTATATCCCGATCAGTTTTAAAACATCATTTCATTTTATAATCTGTCGGACCTTTGCGGTAATTCGTGTTATCGAGCCACCAACTTGGATAACCGATGTTGCGGGTAGGTTCGATGGGGGGCGTGGCATATTCTCCATCGGGCAAATTAAGGTAGCCATCTGAATATTTAGCCACCAACTCACCAGCCAAACTCCACCAATTGTCGAGCACCAAAGCGGAATTCTCCTTGCATGCTTCGGTTAAAGCGGCAATGGCAACACCTGTTGGAGCACCAAAATAATCAGCTTCCAGTGCAGCAAGCAAATCTGTGGAAGATTGTTCCAGCACCTTGCGCAGCGGTATTATTTCTGATTTGGTCATCAGCTGAAAATTCAACCGACTCCAGTTGTTTACGAAATTAAATGCCCACCAGGCTGCATCGCCGGCAAATTGTTGTGGGCCACCGGTTTGATAGGAAGCAGGCAAATCGCTCATTTTGGTGTAGAACGGAGTAAAAACGGTGGTATAACTCACATCAGGACCAAACCACACCAGCCCCTTGAAAGGTTCCTCTTTTTGCGGAAATGTTTGGCAGACATAGGTATATCCCTGATAAAAAACGCTGATCGACCGCTCCCATGCTCCCGAAAGCGTCTTTCCTTTGGTCACATCATTCTGGTTGCCATCGTATGGCCCAACAAAACGATGCGGATCGCCATAAGGTCCGGCAGCAATACCTTTGGTCATATCAAATTCAGTTCCTTCGTAATGATCGCGGTATAAATCGAACACATCACCTGCCAGCAGTTTGAATTTCGGTTTGATGCTAAAAGGATAGTCGAAAGTGTAGCCATCGTCTACCCACGGGCTCAAGGCCAAATCAGGATTAACCCTGTCGAGAACGCGCCAAACCCTTCGGAGCGAATAGTAAGGATGGTTGTACTCGCCCGGACTAACAGCCTTTAGCCAGTCAACAGGCCCGTCTTTCGACTCATCCCACCAACCTATTTTCTTCAGACCTGGAATGAGCATCGGGCTATACATAAAATATTCCGGGTTGTCTTTTTCCAGATAACGGATTCTAAACTCGTTGGCAGCTACAAAAAACTCCCCGTCAGGCACACGTTTGGCCACCCAAACACTGTGATAAACAGGATCGGGCAAAGCACACATCTCCATTACCCAGGCTTCGTTTTCATCGGCAACCAACAGTGTTTCGCCGGTTGAAAAATAGCCATAAGTTTCGAGTAAAGCCCCCATAAAACGAACCGCTTCACGGGCATTGCTGCAGTTTTCGAGTGCCATACGCGATAACTCCTGCGTGTAAAAAACCCTCAGTGGATTGTCCTTGGTTTTTACGGCATTGGCCTCGGGTTCATAATTGGCTCCATTGGTACACTCCCCAATCATCAGGTTCATTTCATTCATCACGCCATACGAGGCATCAAAATAAGCGAATGAATTCTCCTGCCGACGACCCAGCAGCGACCAAATCTCCTCGTAGGGAATATGATAAAGCACAGGAGTGATCGGGTAACCTTCCACAAAATACCATGGGCCACGCTCTTTGGTATTTATACGCGGATACCTGTAAAGCTCCGTATAAATGGGCCTACTCCCCTCCTGAAACCTGGATGGAACACGTATAAACCGCTGATCGCCCAGTTCGTCATCATCAGAATGGGCAACCATCATCGAACCATCGGCACTGGCTCCTTTGGTGATAATCATGGTGGTGCAGGCCAACGCCGAACCCGCTGTAAAAAGCAACACAATACCCGTCAGGGTTACCGTTAAAAAGAAGATTAGCTTTTTCATAATAATGATATTGATTTACAGTAACAAAACGTGTAAATGTAGTGAATTAATGAAATGATATGCAAGAAATAAATGAAGTTTCTTATGAAAAAGGCTAAATATATATCTCGTTCNCATGTGACATATGTCAAACGGAGTATTCCGGCAAACGTCTTTATATGAACCATGGTTCATTAACTTTGCNGCACATTTTCCGACAATATCCGGGAAATAAACACACATTAAAATTCAATTTTATGGATACAGATGTTTTAATAATCGGAAGCAGTGCAGCCGGAATGGTAGCTGCCACAACTGCAAAAAGAATTTATAACGATAAAAAAGTGATGGTCATCACCAGGAATGAGAAAACCCTTATCCCCTGCGGCATCCCTTATGTTTTTGGGTCGGTTAGTTCAACCGACAACAACATACTGCCGGCTGAGAAAGCCTTCGATAACATCGGGGTTGACGTATTACACAATGAAGCCGAAGCCATCGACCGTCAGGCAAAAACTGTTAAGCTCATTTCAGGTGAAGTGATTTCGTACGACAAACTAATCATTGGCACGGGATCAACACCTTTGCATCCTAAATGGCTGAATGGAACCCAACTCGATCAGGTATTTTTTGTCCCAAAAGACAAGGTATACCTTGACAACATGCAGCAAAAAATAAAAGACTGCAAAACTATCGCCGTGATTGGTGCAGGCTTTATTGGCGTCGAGCTCTCCGACGAGCTGCAAAAAAGTGGCAAGCAGGTTATTCTCATCGAAAAACTACCCAACATACTTGGATTGGCATTTGATCCGGAATTTGGTTTGTTAGCAGAAAAGTTGCTCACCCAGCGAGGCGTAAATGTAATGACAGACAAAGGAGTGAAAGAAATTCTGGGTAACCAAAAAGTAGAACAGGTTGTTTTTGAGGACGGTACTTCGGTTGATGTGGATGCCGTGGTCATCGCCATGGGATATCAGCCCAACAGCAGGCTGGCAAAAGAATCAAGGCTGCCTGTAAGTGATAGTGGCTTTATCAAAGTTGATGAATACATGCGTACCGATGACCCAAATATATTTGCCGTCGGCGACTGCGCTGAGAAAAGAGATTTCGTCACCAGAAAGCCCAGTCCGGTTATGTTGGCGTCTACCGCTTGTGCCGAAGCACGCATTGCAGGCATGAATCTGTATAAACTTTCGGCCATAAAAACCTTTAGCGGAACCATCTCCATTTTTGCAACCGCCATCGGAAATACGGGCATTGGCGTAGCCGGACTAACTGAAACCGTTGCCAGAAAAGAAGGTTTCGACATCATCACCGGTGTTTTTGAAGGCATCGACAGACACCCGGGCAGTTTGAGTGATACCCATACGCAAAAGGTTAAACTCATTGTAGGGAAAGAATCCGGGGTAATTTTAGGGGGTGAAGTAGCAGGAGGCTTGTCGATAGGAGAATTAACCAATACCATTGGCATAATCATCCAAAATCGAATGAGCATTAACTCAATCCTCACAGCTCAAATTGGAACGCACCCGCTGCTAACAGCATCTCCGGCAGGATACCCGCTCATAAAAGCTGCCGAAAACGCGTCGGCACAAATATTAAAATACTTCAACCAGTAACCAAATTAATCCATACCGTTGCTCCATCTCTTGGGAGCAACGGTGTTTTGGCTATTTTTGTCACCAGACAATATCGTTATGAGAACCTACCTTGATTGCATTCCCTGTTTCATGAAGCAAACCCTGGCCACCGGCAGAGTGGCTACCTCCGATGAATTACTGATAAAAGAAATGCTGGACGTCATTGGGAATAAAATTGCTTCATTTTCCGTTGAAAGCACACCACCTGAAATGGGAAAAATAATTTACCGAACCATCCGGGAAATGACAGGAAACAACGATCCCTACATAAATCAGAAAGCAATACATATTGCACAGGCTATCAAGCTCTACGGTAGTTTGCAGGAACATGTAAACACTTCTGATAACAAGTTACTTACCGCCATTCGCATTGCCATTGCCGGAAATGTGATTGATCTGGGGATGTCAAAGCCTTTCGATATGGAACAAGACCTCCTGACTATCCTGGGTCAACCTTTGGCCATCTGTCACCTGGATTCGTTTGTAAGCACCTTATCGTCAGCAAAATCAATTCTCTATCTGGGCGACAATGCCGGAGAATCGGTATTCGACAAAATACTCATCGAAGCCATGCAGAAACCTGTAACCTATGTTGTGCGTGAGCATCCGGTGATAAACGATGTTACCATGGAAGATGCGTTGGACTCAGGAATTCAAGAAGTTGCGTCCATTATTTCATCAGGTTCTGATGCCCCGGGCATCTTGCTTAACGATTGCAGCGACGAATTTCGCCATGCTTTTGAAAATGCCGATATGATCATTAGCAAAGGTCAGGGAAATTACGAAACACTTTCCGAAACCACGCGTCCTGTATTTTTTCTGCTTAAAGCCAAATGTCATGTTATCGCACATCATCTTGGTGTTAGCGAGAATGATATTGTGTTAAAAGATGCAAGAGTTTAGCTCCCTTTTTCCTGTTAACATGTGAAGGTAAAGCTTACCTTTGTGGTG
>JGI10211J34971_10003843_pt1 | contig 11976 bp, 24 predicted proteins | sample Etolagsediment_FD_34971 | JGI IMG/M metagenome (IMG submission 34971)
ATGAATTTGGTTATATTGATGGTGTTGGGTGGCAGGTTAATGTCACAGTCCCAGATTTTTCTGATGGGTTAAAAGATTTGTTTTTGAATGCAACATATCTAGGATTAACATTCAACGACACACAAACAGAAGCTATTGATTATGGTGGTGGTGGAGAAGATACAACGTCGCCTACTTGGAGTTTAAATCAAACAAACAACACAAAGGTTGGATTATCTACAATGTTTTCTATATTGTGGGATGATGAAATAGCACTACACCCGAGTGGACAATATATTTTTTCCACAAACAATACTGGTGCTTGGGTGAATGATTCAGCTATAAACTTTACATCAACTCCACAGTGGGCTAATATAACCAAAACACTAAATGATACGGCTGGTGTTAATATTGGATATAGGTGGTTTACAACTGATAATGCTGGTAATATTAATAATACTGAAATATTTACTTTGACCACGATAGTTTCAGATACTTGCACTTATACTTCTGGAGATTGGGTTGTTAATTGTTCTGACAATTGCGCAATTACTTCACCAGTTGATGTTGGCGGTAATGATATTTTTATTACGGGTACTGGTACTTTCTCGACGACAGAAGATATTTCAAATTATAGTTTATTGCATATTGAAGGAACCAATGCTTCAAACATTTGTAGGGTTACATGCTCTGGTGGTGGATGTTTTAAGAATTGATGAACTATTAGAAAGGGGTTAGAGTTTATATAATTTGTTGTTTGGTTGATGTAATTTTTTAGTGAAACTAAAATTATATAAAGAAAAAATGTTAGTATCTTTTAGGCTATTGGGGGTGCTTCGGTACTCCCTTAGTCTGCCTAAGGATTAAGGATGATGGAAAAACAAGAGGAACAAAGAGTGAAGGACAAGGTTAATTATTTCTATAACGAGAAGTCTAGGGTTCATGTTACAAGATTTGATAAAACATTTTGGAGAGGAGTTATTATTGATAAAAGGTCTGAAGATGTTTTTGAATTTATTGAAGACAAACTTGGTAAATGTTTATTGTTTGTTACTGACATTCATGATATAAATTTATTTAGGGAGAAAGAATGAAACCTATGACTGTATTTACTAAGGATGTTGGTGAGGTTCGGGATAAGTTTATGCCTGAGTGTGAAGTTGTTAAGACTTTGGAAGATAGGAATGAGGATTATATTAAATCGGAGTTAGGTATATTAGAATGAGTAAGTCAAAATATATTTCTGTAATACATGTTCCAACAGATAAAATAGTTACGGCATTTAAATTTGAAAATGATGCTACATGGATTGGTAGAGAAAAAGATGAATTAATTGCAACAGCTAATTATTGCAAGCCTGGCGAAAAGGTTAAAATGATTTTTGTTAAATCATATACTAAAACTGATGGAAAATTTGTCTACTCATATTTCAGGTCTGCACCGAATCAATCGAAATTAAATTCCAATATGCCAGGAGAAAGTAATGAACACAAAATAGCGAAACAAAATATATACGATGGAATTTATTCTAATAAAATTAAAATAAACGGTGAAGTTATTGATAAAAATAAAGTTGATGATATTTATATTGAATATCGAACGTCTAGTTCTGGCTATGTAATTCCAGATATTATGATTAAATTCAAAGAAGAAGATATAAAATATGGTCTTGGAATTTTTATAGAGGTTCAATTATCTAATCAAGGGGAAGATGAAACATTATTAAGAACATATTCTAGGGTAGTTGAAGGGTTTAGTGGAATTTGGCTATGGGTTGAAGATTTTGATGATGATTGGAATTTAATAATTAAAAATTTAATAATTAAATCTCATAAAAAACTTATATCAGAACTGGACGAAAAGATTGAAAATAACTTCATTGGAAGAATTAATAAATATGGGAAAATTATTGATAAGAAATTTGAAGACTATAAAATAGATTTATCAAATTATTCTGAAGGATTAATAGGTTCGTTTGAGAATACCATAGCATATATATCTAAAAATGAAATAAATAAGTTGGAAGTTGAGAATGAAAAATTAAAAGAGCTTAGAGAACTAGCAAAAAAATTAGACTTAAATTCATGGAAAAGATCATCAACAGAATTCAAAGAGTTCACCAAGAAGATGTTAAATAATGGGAAAATAGAGGTTGAAAATTTTGTAAGTAATTTAATAGAAGATAAAATTAATAGGGTGAATAAGATGTGTCCTAAATGTAATAAGCCCATGAAAATAGGTAAGGCTATGGGAGGATATAATTGGTACTGTCATGACTTTCCTATAAAATGTGATGGAATAATTAAAGAGGTGGAATTTAATGAAGATTAAAATCCTAAAGGACCATGCAGCGGGTAAAGTCGGAGAAATTAAAGATGTTAACTTTCCTGGTGGTGATGAACAAGAATATGTTGATAATGGATTTATTGAAATTCTAAATGATGATAAAATACAAAGACTAGAAAAAGCTAGGGAGCAGGTATGTAAAAAATTATTAGATGATCTTCAGATTAATGATGGTGATTTTAGTAAAAAGAAATGGGAGAAACTTAATGGGAATTATATGGGCAGTAAGTGTACATTTGAATTTTGGGAGAAGTATTGGGCTGAAAGAAATTCCGGAGAGATTAAAGAAGAGCAAGAAATAGAACAAGAATATATAAAAGGAATTAATTGGACAGATGAAGAATATTTAAAAGACTCTTGGAAAAGATTGAAAGTCAAAACAATATATCATCTTAAACAGTCAGACCACTTGTTCCAAATTCTGTCCTCTGAATCAGAAATAATAGGTAAGCCACAAATCAGAGATAATGATAAAAAATTCCCAATTAGATTAATAACAAAGGCTATCAAGAAAAAGAAAGGAGAAGATGATAAAATTAGTTATAAATTTATTGATGATTCTTATAATAAAAGAGACGATGGATATGAAGATGATACTTTAGAAGAATCATTTTGGGCATATGATGTTGTTTGTGATGGGATTGGATATCTAGTTTTTTGTAAAGATAAACTAGAGAATCATGAGGTCCATAAATTTAAAGGGACATCTGTTAAGGTACCTCATCAAAAAGAGTTCGAGAAAAACTTTTCATGTCGTGGGTCTGCATATATATTCTTTTGTAAAGAATCTGAGAGTACAATAAAACCATTACCGCAAGAACAACTTATACCTTATGTTGAAAAATTTATAAAAGAAAATAATATAGAAGTAGAAGAATATAAGAAAATGATGTTTGAATATATTTTTTTCCACCCAAACGGATATATATATAATCAACCGGAAGACTATATGTTATTGAGACATGCACAACTACTAAGTGGTAAAATAGAGGGTTATCCATTACATCTATTTGTTTGGAGTTCTTTTGGAGGTGGCAAAACACAAGAATTAGAATGTTTAGATAACATATTTGAAGAAACAATACTAGAGGCTGCCAATTCGACTCCGAAATCATTAGTACCTTCATTTAGTGGGACACGACCAGATCCAGGGTTTTTATTAAATTGCAATAGAATTGCCCTAGTTGATGAATTAATGAAGATGATAGACAATGCAATTAATAATACTAGAAATTCCAATGATGTAAAGAATCAACTTTCTAACTTAAACTTTATATTTGAACATAGAAGAAGGAGAGCTAATTCTGGTAATGGTGGGCTATACTGTATTCCTACTATGAAGAGCTTATGGATGATGAATCCATCCCTAAAAAGTGAATATCTACAGCAAGAATTAGATACCTTAGATTCATCAACAATGAGCCGAGTTTTACCAATAGTTAAGGCTCAAAAACACCTTGATTTTATAGAGAAAAATGAGCTTAGAAAATGTGCGAACACCTACAGCTTATACGTAAATAATTCTGAAGAAAAAGAAAAACGCATAAGAAGTAGGGTATACCTCATCGCACAAGAAATCAGATCATTTTACGTTACAATTTATGATTCTTGTCAGCATTTTCTGGTAAAGTCCAATCAAGGTCGGGTAGAAAAACTGTTTGGGGCTCTAACAAACCTTGCCCGAAATCCAATGAAAACTGTGCTAAAAAGAAGGGGATTGCATCATGTTAATTTGGTGCTAGATGGCATAGTAAAATATAGATGTTTATTCAGGGATTTTGACCCAAGTTTTGAGGCGATTAATGAAGATTATGATAATGCAGAAAGAATACTGGTTGGTATTGTCCAGGACTGGAATTTCAATATGGGTATACCCAAGGACGTGATAGAATGAAAACTCCCACAACTAAATGCAACATCCGAATATCTCTGAGACATACGTTTTCTCTGTATTACCAAACTAGCCATAACCATTATAATGTTGGATGGTCTTGTAATGGTGGCTATCATTTAGCTGTGGGAGACTTACAATGATACACCCTTGCCCTTATCACGCAAATGGAAAGATATGTACGCACGTAAAGTGCCCAACAACAAGAAAGCACAAATCAATATGTATCCATAAAGAAAAAAACGATTTAAGGTGTCCAATGTACCTCGAGTGGCTAGAGTTAAGGGAATCGGAAGGTTTAAACGAAAAAATGGCTCAGAATGGCTCTGATAAGGTTAGAGAGGTATCTGACAAATGAAATGCATAATATGTAATAAGATGTTAAGAATAGGCAGTAAATATGAAATGTGTTCAAATTGTCAATGTAGGGGTCTGGGACAATTAATTAGAGCTGGTATAATAGATCTAGAAGAATTAAAAGGAATAATAAAAAAATAATGGGAAGTGGACCTAAGCTAAAAAGACCATGTCAAAGATGTGAAGATATGTTTAGACCAACTGGCAAGTTCCAAAGATTATGTGAAAAATGCAGAGGGGTTGATAATAAGTCTAAACTAAAGGCCCAATATAAAGAACAAAAAATACTTCTAGATGAAGTAAAAGATTCTACAATATTAAAGAAATGGAAAATATTGTCTGAAGCGTATAAAATAGGTAAGAAGGTATGGGGTCCACATTTCACTAGACAAAGACTTGCATTTGATATGGATATACCAATGACAACCGTATTGAGATGCTTATCACTTGATAGGGAAAGTAAAAAATCATGGAGGTTAGTAGATGAAGGAAAGATATCAGTATTTAAACTAGCAATGATATGCCAGTTAAAAGATAGGACCTTCCATGATGAAATAGTCGCAATGGTGATAAAAGATAATTTATCAACTTATAAAATTAAAGATCTAAAGATTGATAATTTAAGTGATATAAACAAAGAGCGCCATAGACTAGCCATTGAAAAAGGGTATTCTCGTAAGAGTTCTGCATACTATAACTTCAACAATTGGATATATAGAGGTAAAATGTTTTTATTAATGGATACAAAACATTTACCTGAAAGTAAGGTTGATGACATCAAGAAAGAACTTAAGGCTTTAAATTTAAAAATCAAGAAATACTTAGATGGAATATAAAACTAGAAATGAAAATTGGATCCCTGTTGGTGAAGGTATGACATATTGTAAGAAGCATTTTATATGGTTTCAGCATGGAGAACATTGTGAGGAGTGTGAGAAAGAGAAAATAAAGAAGTGTGTTGATACGGAGGTTGGATTATGAGTGAGTTTTGTAGTAACTGTGGAGTTACTTGTTGCGGAAAATTATTAATAGAAGCGAGGAAGGGCACCTATTATCCATTTTGTTCTTCCTGTTTTAGTCTCTTGAGACATGTTAAAATGAAAGAGATAAGGAAATTAATTAAAAAAGCAAACATTTAAATAGTATTAAATCTTATTAAATACATGAAAACACAAATAAAAAAATGGGGTGACAGTAAAGTTATCATATTATCGAGGGAATTTCTTAAATTCCACGATTTGAAAGAAGGAGATTGGATTGATATATCTGATGCAATTAAAACTACTCCCAGGATATTACAATGAACCTAGAACAAGAAATCAGAGCAAGAACACAGGGTAAAAAATATCCAACACTTACAAGGATAAAAGTAGGCAAGGCTTTAGCTGTATATGCTTCTCTACCACTATTTAGTGCTTGGGCCTATCTTATTGCAATTCCAATGATGATTCCATTGAAACCATCACTTTGGGCAAAAGACAAAATCAGATATTTCAATGAATGGAGGTCTTTACAATGAAATTCAAACTAGACAATATAACAGTTTATATGACATTAGCAAAAGAAAAGGTTTTTGGAAGAGTGAGTCCTTTAGAAGAAGTATGTTCTTGGAAGAAGGTGGCAGAGAGTGAATTCATAAAAGAGGGGCACTTGAGACATTGTAACCTTTGTGATGGCTATAATGTTGGTTGTCAAGATTATACTGTTGGATGTGATACTAAGCTAAAGAAACCTGAGGATTATTATGGGGGTCAAAATGAGTAGTGCGCAAGAATTAATTGATGAAGTCACAATAGATGAGAAAGAATTGGCTGATATTAATATGAGTAAGATACTTAAAAATCTAAATGAGAGTGGTAATAAATTAGAACTTTAACTAAATACAAAGGAGGATAAATAATGGCAAAAACATTCAAAGAAACAGCAGAAGAATATGAACCAAAAAGGACAGCAAATATTGCAGACCTAGAAAAGTTCGATATCTCTGAACCAATCGAAGAAAGAGAAGGCAAAGATAGTGAAGGAAAACCTTTCAAGTATAATGTATTAGTTCGAGACGATATTGATTATAGAGTTCCAAATACAGTTTTAGAAACAGTGAAAGGAATTTTAGCTGCTAATGCAAAATACGATAAAGAAGTTACAATTTTTTCAGTAGAAAAGACTGGAGAAGGAATGGGAACTAAATACCAAGTAATTTCATTATAATTAGGATCTAAATCCTAGGGAAAAAGAAGTTTTATTTTTTATCGGCTTTGATTTAGAGCCGATTCATACTCGTTGGGGAGTTACACTTTCTCCCCTCATAAACACCAAAGTCCTTTGTGACGAGCAAAGGCACTCATAATCAAAATGAAAACACAAAAATCAATTTCAGAAATAGAAATGGAGGACTTGCTACATGAGTGTGAAGGGATTGTGGATTGTTCATACCTCCAAACTCAAGATGCTAAAAGAATTATACATGCTGGGGTTAAAATACTAGCCAAGTGCGAAGAGTTAAGATTGTCTCGTGATAGTTGGAGGAATAAATATAAGACGGCTAATCATGGGGAGGCGAAAGAATGAAATCTCCAAAAGAAACGAATAAATTTCCTATGGAACAAGTGGAAAAGTTGGTTAAATATCATATTATGCCGAATTTGTGGGGGGAACTCCAAGCGAGGTGAAACTATGATAAAGTTATTTGAAATGTTTGCAGGGTATGGAGGGGCAAGTTTTGCCCTAAAGAAAGCAGGAATAGAACACGAAGTAGTTGGATATTCAGAAATAGATAGATATGCTATTCAATGTTACAATCAGAATCATAAAGGAAAGAACTTTGGAGATTGCACGAAGATAAACCCAAATGAACTTCCAGATTTTGATTTATTGACTGGTGGATTCCCTTGTCAAAGTTTTTCAGTTGCTGGGAAAGGATTAGGAGAACAAGACACAAGAGGAACATTATTCCACGAAATTATAAGAATTGCAGAGTGCAAGAAACCCTCTTTTATGCTTTTAGAAAATGTGAAAGGATTAACCTTCAAACCACACGAGCAAACATTCAAAAAGATTTTATCAGAATTAGATAGAATTGGTTATGTGATTAAGTGGAAAGTTCTAAACTCAAAAGATTATGGAATACCACAAAATCGTGAGAGGGTTTTCTTTGTTTGTTTTAGAAAAGGTATAGAAAATAATTTTGAATTTCCACAGAAAGAAGAACTTAAAATAATGTTGAAAGATATTTTGGAAGAAGAGGTTGAAGATAAATATTATTTAAGCGAGAAAGCATTAAAGAGATTACTTACAAACGAAAGAGGGTTTAATGAGAGAATGTGTAAATCAGAGTGTAGTCCTACACTCTGTGCAAGAGATTACAAAGACCCAAAATGTATTCGTTTAGATGAACAAGAGGGGAGAGATAGAGAAGTTAAAAGAATTTATCATCCAAATGGAATAAGTCCAACTCTCCATCGAAAGACTGGAGGATGGCAAGAAGTGAAAATTGCAGTTCCAACATTAACACCCTTCAGAAAAGACAAAAGACAGAACGGAAGAAGATTTAAAGAAGATGGAGAACCAATGTTTACTTTAACAGGACAAGATATTCATGGAATATATGATGGTAAGATTATAAGAAATTTAACCCCTAAAGAGTATTTTAGACTTATGGGTTTTTTGAATGACGAAATAAACCTTGAAGGAATATCCAACACAAGAAGATATAATCTAGCTGGAAATGGATGGGACATAAATCTTGTTAGTAGATTATTTAAGGCTATGTTCAACTCAATCGTTCCCCCCACAAACTTTCCTTCGGAATTTTCCACAAGTGGAAAACGGCATAATATAGATTTAGAGATTACGCAACAAGTTGCTCCATCCATATTTTCACTTCGTGAAAACATCTCTAAATCCTTAATTCAGAGGTTACACCCAAATTTAAATTTTTGCTCCACAGCTAAAAAATGAAAACCGAAAACTATTTAAACTTAAAAAACATTGAAAGGAGGTATAGAAAATGGTAAGCATAACAACTTTAAGAAAAAATAACGCACTAAATAAGAATTTAGGTTATCGTGAAAGAGAAATTCTTTTTAGTAAAGGTGCGAGAGTTAAAGTTGCATCAGATTATCCTCCACGAGGAGCTTTCTTAGAAGTTTCTGCAGGAAGTAGAAGCTTTGTATTTGCAATAAGGGATAATCCTAATGCAAGAAAATACACTATTGTAGCTTAACCATTTTCAAAATTTCTAAATGTTTTTTAAGTCGTGTTCAACTAATCGCAAAAATTTAAACTTCTCTGAATATGCGTTAAAGAGTTCAGAAAATCAAAGATTTTCTTCACCCAAATTCCTCACTCCGTTCGGAACTTCTCCAAACCCTAATATTAAACTCAATAGAGGGATTTGCTCCCAGCGATTAAAATGAAGATACTTGAACTTTTTTCAGGAACAGAAAGCTTTTCTAATGTAGCAAGAGCAAGAGGACATCAAGTTTTTACAATAGAAAACAATCCAGACTTTAAACCAAGTCTTTGTAAAAATATTCTTGATGTCACAATTAAAGATATTCCATTTAAACCTGATGTAGTGTGGGCTTCTCCACCTTGCACTTGTTTTAGTGTTGCTTCAATAGGTAAATCTTGGTGTGGGAATTATTGTCCATCAAGAACAGAAACAGCTTTAGGTATGGCTTATGTTCTTAAAACTCTTGAACTAATAAAGAAACTAAAACCAAAATATTTCTTTATAGAAAACCCAAGAGGAGTTTTAAGGAAGATGGACTTTATGAAAGATTTACCACGCAACACAGTAACTTATTGTCAATATGGAGATACAAGAATGAAGCCCACAGATATTTGGACTAATTGCATTTTTTGGAAACCAAAGCCAATGTGCAAGAATGGAGATAGTTGTCATATTCCTGCACCAAGAGGATCAAAAACTGGAACTCAAGGTTTAAAAGGAAGTAGGGATCGATCTATTGTTCCTGAAAAATTATGCTTAGAAATTTTACAATGCTGTGAGCAACTAATCGCAAATCCCTCTACTTTGCCTAACGGCAATCCTAACGGAGAGTTTAATATGGGTTTAGAGGTTCCGACTTCGTCTCCACCCAAATTATCTCCTACGGAGATAACTTCTCCAAACCCTAATATTATGTTCAATTCGGAGTTTTGCTCCAAAAGTGAGGTTCAACTCAAATGAATAAATTAGACCAACTTCATCAAGAAATTGCTCAAAAGCAAAAAGAAAGATATGACATCCTTCATAAAGAGATTGATAGATTTAAAGGGAAGTTTTTTCAAGATAAAAAAGATGATGTTGTCAAAATTTCAATTTTCAAAGTAGAAACAACTTATTGGAGTAATGCTATTGATTATGTGCGTTGTTTCTATTGCCAAGATGATAAAAGTTCTTGGTGGCAAATAGATGAAAAAATGAATTTTGAATATGAAGAATATGATTTGAAAAAACTTCAAGAATCAGAAGAAATCCCTCAAGAAGAATACGAAAGATTAAGGGATGTCATAATTGAGCAAGTGAGACACGATGAATTTGATAAAATTAGAATTAAATATAATGAGTTGAAACAGGAGAAATTTAAATGAGTAATCACAAAACTCCGAACTTTGCCTACGGCAATTTTTCTTTTCAGGAAAAAGGATTTAATAAGATGATAAAAGGTTACGCTACGCTTCACCCATATTTTTGCTACGCAAAAACATCTTTTATCACAGATATTAGGAGAAATTCGGACACACCCCTTAAAAGTATGGAGCAACTAAAATAATGGAATATATAGATAAAGCAAAAGAATTAGAAGAAGATTTTAACTTTCAGAGAACTTACGAAGATTACTGGAAGGAAGAATGTTGGATTGATTTAATTGAAAAGATAGTAAAATTAAGAAATAGAATAATTGTAGTTTCAATTATGAAGAATTATAAAACAAAAAAAGATGAAGAGGCAGTAAGAATATTAGATAATCTCTTAAAATTAAACTCGGAGAGAGTAGATGAATAAATCTTGTGCAACTAAACGGGGTGTGTCCGAACTCAAGTTGAGCAAAGCTCAATCTCCTAATATCAGTTTAAAGACTACGCCTACGGCTTCGTCAAAATTGCCTACGGCAACTTCTCCAAACCCTAATATTCAGAGGTTACACCCAAATTTAAATTTTTGCTCCCAACGATTAAAATGAAAAACGAAAACTATTTAAACTTAAAAAACATTGAAAGGAGGTATAGAAAATGGTAGTAAAAAAATCTTTCAGAAAAGGATCAAAAGTTTTCGTTATAGTTGGAAATAAAAAAATTCCAGGAAAAGTTGAGGAAGATCAAACTTATCTTTCAGTAAATTCTGCAAAAGGTAAAACATATAAAACTCCAAGAAAGATAAGACAGATTGAAGTAAAAACTTCTCGTGGAAATTATCTTGTTAGACCCTCTCGAGTAAAGAAAAGATTTTTATAACTCCATTTTCAAAAATTCTAAATGTTTTTTAAGCAGTGTTCAACTAATCGCAAAAATTTAAACTTCTCTGAATATCAGCAAAAGAGGAGTTCTACGAACTCCCCTAATTTCATAAATGAAACTATCCTTTGCTACAATATTAAACGAAATTCACCCCCCTTCTTCCAAGCAGGGAGCAACTTAACAAAATGGTAAAAGAAAAAACAACAGAAAAATTTGAATGCGAGTATTGTAGAAAAGAATATGATTATAAAAGAGATGCTGAAAATTGCGAAGCAAGAGACAAAAAGAAAAAAGAAATGGAGAAAATTGAGAGAGCAACAAAATTCACCATTACAGAAAATCATCTTAAACTACTGAAAAGGTTTAATGTAGATTGGGTTGATTGTGAATTTGGTGCTCCTAGAATTGACCCAAAGAGACCTTATGGAAATTCAAATGTTCTTGATGATATTGCTGAAATTTTAGGTGTTAAAAAAACAAAAGAGAATGTTGAAGATTATGATAAAGAGGAAGCGAGTGAATACTCTGATAAGCAAGAATATATTGAAGATTTAGAATGGAACGAGGAAACTTATAATAAATTTGATAGACTACATAAAGAAATGCAAATCGTTCTTCAAATTATATTTGCTACTGGAAAAATAGAAGTTGGAGATTATTTGAAAAAAGATGAATACGATTATGAATCTTGGAAGAAGTCTGGAGAAACTAATGAAAATTATAGTATTGAAAAGGAGGTTTTTAAAATATGAATAAAAAATTAATGTATGGGATGTTATCGCTATTTGCTATTGGACTTGTTTCTGCAGGATACCTTGTAAACTCTTTTGTAATAACTACGGATATTTACGAGCCATTTGAAGTTCAATATGCAATTTTAGGAGATGGTGGTAATTATGACGGAGTAACTACTTGCGCAGATTATACTGGTGAATGGC
>JGI10211J34971_10003845_pt1 | contig 11973 bp, 11 predicted proteins | sample Etolagsediment_FD_34971 | JGI IMG/M metagenome (IMG submission 34971)
ATCAGATTTTTTATCCGTTTAAATAATTACTGATTTAAATACTCCAGCAGCGAACGTTTGATTTCCACATTTCGTGTATTCACGATTTGTGTCATTTTATCACGGGTGAGATCGAGGTATTTTTGAGGCAGGTCTTTTAATTCACGGTTCGACATCCGGTTGTCCAGTCGTAAATCCATCAACAGGTATTGATCGTGATTGATGTTGATCTTGATTTCTTCGGAATTATCAACGTCAAAAATATAATAACCTACAAACGAAAAGATATTTATTGCATCAGGATATCTGGAATAGGTTGCAATGCCGTATTGCTTGCCATTCAGGAAACGGTGACTGATCTTATTTTCAGGTTCAAATTTCTTAACCACCATCACTAAAAAATCAACATCGAGATCATCCTTTAGCATATCAAACCATTTTTCCATGGGCTTCGAAGGGTTCCCAATTACATTAAACAGCGACATTTTATTGATCCACGGTGGCATATCCACTTCCACAACTTCAAGATTAGCATCCCCCAAAATACTTGTCAGGCCATTGATGGTTTCTTTACCATAGTTAAATATATCATTTTCAAAAGCACTTGAATACCAACGATTGCCGTACACGTGGGTGAGCATCGTATCAACTATACTAACCATTGCAACCTTCGCACGTTTTTCCTGGGCTGATAAAATGACCGGGATTATTAGCGTAAAAATCAAAAATATAAAAAAGGTCTTTTTCATTGTGAAATTCCAATAAGTAGTTTCGAGAAAGTTTACAAAATTAGGTATTTTGAATCAGGCACTTACATTGCCGTGTGAGATTGGCCCGGCTTTCATATCACAAATCCTTTCATGGTTTTTGGTTGTTCAGCAAGATTTTTCATATCTCACAAGTTGATTGGTGAACAATGAATAAATACTGTTGTTTAGAGTGAATAAAAATAGCAAATTAAAAACTAAGCTATTTTGCTCAATTACTAATGTTTTAAACTTTATAAACTATGAAACGGTTTTACGTAACAATTTTAATTTTAATTATAATGTCCCCGGCATTTTCTCAAAACGAAGTAGAAATGTTGGGGCATTTATCCTATAATCAGGAACTGAGTGATGTATGGGGTTATGTGGATGAAGAAGGGAACGAATACGCCCTGGTTGGCGTTTACGACGGATTTTCGATTGTTGATGTAACTGATCCTGCAAATCCTGAAGAAGTTTATTTTTTAACGGGTCCGCAATCCATTTGGCGTGATATGAAAACATGGGGCGACTATGCCTACGTTTCAAACGAATCTTCTCAGGGCGTTTTGATTGTTGATCTCAGCCCTTTGCCTGATGGCCCAATCACAAGCACAACTAATTTTACCGGAAGTAGCTACAGTTTTCAGTCTGCCCACAATCTTTACATCGATGAAACCGGAAAGATGTACATTTTTGGAGCCGACAACGGAAGTGGAGGAGCCATTATTTGTGATGTTTCTGAAAGCCCAATGGAACCGGTTGAACTTGGAAGGTTTAACGATTACTACCTGCACGATGGAATGGCTCGTGGCGATACGCTCTGGGGAGCTGCCATTTATCAGGGCGAGTTGCTGGCTATTGATGTATCCAACCCGTCTAACCCTTCAATTATGGGTTCGGTGAACACACCCGGCCAATTTGCACACAATTGCTGGGTGTCGGACGATGGAACTCATGTTTTTACTACCGATGAAATCAGCAATGGATACATTGGGGCATATAATGTTGAGGATTTGGGAAATATGTTTGAAACCGATCGTGTACAGTCTAACCCCGGATCAGATGTAATTCCTCACAATGTTCATGTTAGAAACGATTTTTTAATCACATCCTATTATACCGATGGCATTGTAATTCACGATGCTTCAAACCCCGATAATATTACACTTGTTGGAGAATACGACACCTCGCCCAATTATTCCGGCAGCGGATACCATGGTTCATGGGGTGCTTATCCATTTTTGCCCAGTGGCAATATTCTGGCTTCAGATATAGAAGAAGGCCTTTACATTCTGGGATTTGATTTTGTGAGAGCTGCATTTGTTCAGGGGGTTGTTAAAGACACCGTTTCCGGTAATCCGCTATTTAATGTACAGGTAGAAGTTGTTGGTACAGAACTTTCGACACAAACGCTATTTGACGGAAGTTTTGAATTTGCAGCTACATTTAGCGGTACCTACGACATTCAGTTCAGCAAAGACTCGTATGAAACAAAAATAATTAGAAATGTTGAATTTTTGCAGGGCGAAACTGTTGATCTTGAAATCGATCTTAAATCAACAATTTCAGTTTCTATCGATGAACAAGCATTTAACAGTGGTTTTGAATTGTATCCAAATCCTTCAGATAAGGCATTTACACTCAATTTTAAAAATGACTTTAACGAAGTAAACAAAATAAACGTTTCAGTATTCAATGCCATGGGAACGCTCATGGGCAGCTACGAAATTCAGGCAAATTCAGGAGAACTTAAATTTGGCGAATCTTTACCTGCCGGTGTTTATTTTGTAGGTATTAGTGATGGAATACATAAAACCACCAAACGCGTTGTAAAATATTAGAACAGTATATTGATATGTTTCTGAAATGCCCCTGCAATTGTAGGGGCATTTTTTTTGATGTAAAGCTATTAACCATAGGTTATCCGGAAGATATCAGCCTCCTTTTTGTCTATTAAGCCTAAATATTCGCGTCATAAATTAAATCGCCAACTTAATAATTACGATCCATTTTATCCTTTAAAATCTATTTATGCAACAAAAGATATTTATAGTTACTCAAGGCAAGTGATACTTCCAGCGGAATGTCGTCGCCGCTTATAGCATCTTTCCAGGTAGTATTGGAAAGTTCTGCCGGCAGTACGAAATCTATCTGGTTGTCACGGATGTTAACAATCACCAGTATTTCTTCGGTGTTGTAACTTTTCTTTAAACAAACCACATCCACATTGCTATAGTTTGTGATGCCGCCCTGCTTTGCAGCTTCAGATGCACTGTAAAATGCTATCATATTTTTGTAGGCCTCCAGCATGTCAGGATTCTCGCTCCAGTTGATTGGTGAGTTGGTGAAGAAGGGGACTGTATTTTGCCTGCCAACTTCTTGTCCGGTATAGATCATCGGAACGCCACCCAAAAAAATGGTAACTGCCGATGCAGCAAGTGCCCCGTCTTTTCCGTTGAAAAGTTCCATTGGCGTAGCATCCCAGGCCGATTCGTCGTGGTTGGTGGTAAATCTCAATTTGTGCTTGCCGGCAGGAATCGCATTGTATTCGTTGGTGTGTGTCTGATAAATTTGAGTGGCTGCTTGCCCGTCGAATACATCCTTTATGGTGCCGTAATAGTTCCATCCGTAGTTTAAATCGAAACCTGCCGTAAAATGGTCGCTTCTGTTTCCTTCAGCCAGAAAAATTAAATCTTTTTCGGGGATGGCTTTGAGCGAGTCGATAGCCTGTTTCCAAAAATCATAAGGAACACCATCGGCGTAGTCGCAGCGGTAACCATCAATATTTGCCGTTGTTATCCAATATTTCATGGCATCGATCATGGCCAGACGCATATCCGCATTGCTAAAATTCAAATCAGCCACATCCAGCCAATTGGTTCCCGGTGGCGAAATGATATTGCCCGAGCCATCCTGTGTGTACCAGCTTGTGTTGTTAATCCAGGGGTTGTCCCAGGCCGTATGATTTGCCACCCAATCCATAATCACAAACATATTCCTGGTATGCGCTTCGTTGGTCAGGTTTATCAAATCATCAAGCGTTCCATATTCCGGGCTGACAGCGAGGTAATCTCGTACCGAATAAGGTGAGTTTACCGAATTTATGGTGCCTATTGGATGGATGGGCATCAGCCAGATAACGTTCACTCCCAGGCTTTCCAGTTCGTCCAGTCTGTTGATAATTCCCGGAATATCGCCGGTGCTGCTGAAAGCTCTGAGGTTGACTTCGTACATCACAATATCTTTGATAGCAAAAGCTTCGGGAACTGTATCCTGTGGAATGGTATCGGTGGGTGGAAATGTTCCCGGGTAATCAGGAGGGAAAGTTTTTTCCTTGTTGCATGAAGCTATTATAAAAAATGCAATCAACAGCAGGCTTATTTGGCTAAGTATTTTCATGATTCGATTTTTTTTGTTTTTGTGTGTTTTTTCACTATATGATGGATATCCCCTTTGGTATCAACGTCGAAGATAATAAATAAAATAAGGCTATTGTTTGTTATCAAAAATGCTTTAAAAAAGAGCCTGCCTGGCTGATAATCGACTAAATGTTCGAATTCAAAATTAATAACGAAATCCTTTGTCAACTTCGTCTTGGGAATGCATAGCAATAAATATTACCTTGAAACCAATAAGATGAATCCAAAAAATGTGCGATTTTATTACTACAGTAAACCAAGTTCTTTTAACAAGGTCTTTTTTGGTTTTACTCCCGTAAGGCGTTTTACCTGTTTGCCATCCTGGAAAACAATCATTGTGGGTATATTCCGGATGCCATATTTTTGTGAAATTTGTTGGTTCTCATCCACATTCACTGTGGCAATGGTAAGCTGTTCATGGTATTCTTCAGCAATCTCGTTCAGGATGGGTGCAATCATTTTGCAGGGGCCACACCATGGTGCCCAGAAGTCCACCAATACCAAACCACTCCGCACTACAGGTTTAAAATTCTTGTTGTTTAAAGTCTTGATCTTGTTGCTTGGTGGAGCGTTTTCAGTAGCTTTCATCATTTTTTTATATGCAAAAGCAACATAAACAACCAATGCCAGCAGCGTTCCGCCAATAATAATATACCAAATCATAAATTTCTTATTTTTATCTTTTTTACATTAAAAAAATGAGGCCGAAAAAATCATTCAGCCTCATTTCATTATCAAATATTACTTACCTTTTCATGGTTTCCTCAATTTCGGCTACCGTAATCGGGATGCGTTTGCCGATCAGGCGATTGCCTGTTTCAGTCACTAAAATATCATCTTCGAGGCGGATGCCTCCAAAATCAAGATATTTTTCAACTTCAGTATAATTAATGAAGTCGGTGAATTTGTTCTCTTTTTTCCACATGCTGACCAGGGCGGGGATGAAATAAATTCCGGGCTCGTTGGTGAGTACAAAACCCGGTTCAAGTTTACGCCCCAGGCGCAGGTAGGCGGTGCCAAATTGTTGAATGCGTTTGGTTTCCTCATCGTAGCCCACATGGTCTTCGCCAAGGCCTTCCATATCGTGTACGTCCATGCCCATCATGTGGCCCAATCCGTGAGGGAAAAACATGGCATGTGCTCCCTGTTTTACGGCTTCGTCCACATCGCCTTTCATCAGGTTAAGGTCTTTGAGGCCGGAAGCAATCACACGTGATGCAAGCAGGTGGATGTCCTGGTATTTTACGCCGGGCTTAATGGCGGCGGTGGCTGCATTGTTGGCGTCCAGTACAATCTGGTAAACATCCCTTTGGCGGGGAGAAAACTTTCCGCCCACGGGTACTGTGCGTGTGAAATCACTGGCGTAATGTGTTACGGTTTCGGCACCGGCATCGGTTATCATCATGCGGCCGGCCTGCAAAATCTGGCTGTGATCGTGGTTGTGCAGGGTTTCGCCATTCTGCGAAAGGATTACCGGAAAGGATACCATGGTGCCGTGTGCAAGGGCAATACCCTCGATGGTTCCGGCAATGTTACGTTCATGCTCGCCGGGATGCGCCATTTTCATCGAAGTAACGTGCATTTCGTAGCCAATGGTGGCAGCCTTTTCAAGTTCAATAATTTCATGCTCATCTTTAATGTTTCTGAGTGCAACAACTGCTTTGATCAGTTCAATTGAAGATTTTTCTTTTTGTTCGGCAATTCTGATTCCGGTGAGGCTTTCGATTTCTATTTTTGTTTCGCCGCGATAGGGAGGTAAAAAGTGAAGCTGTCTGCCGCTGCTCATAGCCTTTTGCAGGAAGCTACCCAAATCTTTCATGGCTTGTACATTGTCAACTGCCACCTTTGCTGCGTAATCTTTCATCGAAGGCTGGGGGCCCATCCAAATGATGTCGTCGATTTCCACATCATTACCAAAAATGATGTCTTTTCCTTCGTCAAAATCAATTACACCGGCAAGTCCGGGCAGGTCGATCCCAAAAAAGTAGAGGAAGTTGCTGTCCTGCCTGAAATGAAAGGTGTTGGCCGGATAGTTCATCGGAGAATCCACATTACCCATAAACAATGCAATTCCGCTGCTGATCTTTGCTTTCAGCGCGTCTCTTCTGTTTTTATAAACTTGTGCTTTAAACATGTTCGTAATTTTTATGTATGAATATTTTATTTGGAAGCGGCAAATTTAATGAAAAGAAGTTAGAAGGGAGCGGTTGGAAGTTGAGCGAAGCGAAATCCCGCCCTTGCATGATTAGATGGGAGAGGGGGAGGTGACGGAGGGAATGAGAGACGAAGAGATGGGGAGACGAAGAGATGGAGAGATTGAGAGATGAAGAGACGAATTAGAGTGATGGAGTGGAGGAAGCGATTTGATCGACTTGAGAGAATATGCAAGTTAAGCGAAGTAGGTGAACTAAGCGACAAAAGCGGAGGCATAATTAGAAACATGGAAACGTACGTAGTACTTTCCATCGTTAAACAAGGCGAACAAAGGGAAGGAGGCAAAATGGGCGATTTTGATGAGCGGAGTGCCGGTGAGAGGAAAATGTTAAATCTTCGATCAACTGCCATTTTTGTCAGTATCAATAAAAATATGCATTTGATAAAAAAATGTATTTTTGCAACATTGTTGCAAAAAAATAATTGATTTGGCTACCGAAGAATTATTAAAAAAGTTTAAGCTGAGCAAAACAGGCGTGAGGGAGGAAATCCTGAATGTGTTCCTGGATAGCTCTATTCCTTTGTCGATGAACGAGCTTAAGGAAAAAATGAGCCTGGATTGCGACAGGGTTACGCTCTACAGAAACCTGAAAAAGTTTACCAACAAAGGTATTTTGCATGAAGTATATCTCGATAAGCAGGATTCGAAATATGTGCTGCCCGAAAATATTGTTAATCCGGATAAAGCCTACAGCGAACATTTACATTTTAAGTGTGTAAATTGTGAAATGGTAAGATGCCTCACCGATCAGGAGATTATTAATGTTGTATTGCCGGCTGGTTTTAAAAAAGTGGAGGCTAACTTTGTGATTTATGGTTTTTGTAACGTTTGCAATAAGCGTTGATTTTTTTGAAAGGAACCTTTAATTCTTGTTGAAAAGTTAGGAAATAAAATTGAATTTAAATCGAAAGAAATGAAAGTAACAGCTTGTAGGAAAACACATTTTAATGCCACACATCGCTTACATAATCCCAATTGGGATGATGATAAAAATGAGAAGGTTTTCGGGTCGTGCAATAATCCGAATTATCATGGTCACAATTACGATTTGCATGTGAAGGTAAAGGGTGAGGTTGATCCTGAAACCGGCTATGTGATTGATATGAAGGTGCTGAAGGATATCGTAAAGGAAAATATTGAGAACCGCTACGATCATAAAAATCTTTATCTGGATGTGGATGATTTCAGTGATCAAAACCCCAGTGCCGAAAATATTGCCATCAGGATTTGGAATATTCTGAGGGAGAAGATTGATCCGAAGTTTGAGTTATCCATTGTGCTTTACGAAACCGAAAGAAATTTTGTGGAATACGATGGGGGAGAGTAGTCGGCAGTATTTAGTGGGCAGTCTTCAGTTGGTAGTAATCAGTAGGCAGTTGGCAGTCTTCAGTTGGCAGTAAGTTTATTATAACAACAAATGACAACAAATGACAATAAATTACGCGAAGCAAATGACTACAACTGATGCGAAGCAAATGACTACAACTGATGCGAAGCAAATGACTACAAATGACCATCAATAACGCGAAGCAAATGACCACAAATTACGCGAAGCAAATGACCACAAATTACGCGAAGCAAATGACCACAAATTACGCGAAGCAAATGACTTTTTTTTAACCACATAAGAAACATAAGTCCACATAAGAAATTTCATGACCATCAATGACAATAAATGACGAGAAGCAAATGACCACAAATTACGCGAAGCAGATTACTTTTAATTGCGCGAAGCAAATAACAATTAACGATTAACCCGATAACTATTAACTCTTCTTATGTCGCGAATACTAAAATCGGCACTTAGCAGCATCCTGATCATTCCGGTAAGGTTCTACCAGGTGGCGATTTCGCCATTTACACCGGCGGCATGCAGACATGTTCCCAGTTGCTCGGAATATTCCATCCAGGCTCTGAAGCTGCATGGCCCGGGTAGGGGAGGATGGCTGGCACTGCAAAGGATTGGAAGGTGCCATCCCTGGGGGACATCAGGCTTTGACCCTGTTCCGAAAATAATGATTAAAAAGCTAAATATGAAAAAATACAGGTCCGGTAACAAAAGCGTGCCATATTATGATTTGCTTAAGGGGAAAATGTTTGTGCTGCTTTTATCGCTGCTTGTTTTTCTGATATCATGCGGGCCCCAAAAAACAAAAAATAGTCAGACAGAAAACCCGAAAGTGCTGGTGAGCATATTGCCCTATAAATATTTTGTGGAAAACATTGCAGGAGATTTGCTTGATGTAAATGTGTTGATTCCACCGGGTTCAAGCCCACATGCTTACGACCCCACGCCAAGACAAATGGCCGACATCAGTCATGTTGGAATTTATTTTTACAATGGAAACCTCAGCTTCGAGGAATCATTGATTGATAAAATGAAAGATAATTATCCTCAACTTGAGCTTGTCTGTCTTGGCGATGGAATAGAACTTATTGAAAGCGAAGAATGTTCTGAAGATGATCATGGGAATCATGATCATCATGGTGTTGATCCACATACCTGGCTTTCAACGGTAAATGGAAGAATTATTGCAAAAAATGTTTTCAGTGTTTTAGCTCAGAAGTACCCACAATACAAAGGAGAATTTCTTAAAAATTATAATCAGTTGGTAGCTGAAATTGACATGGTTAATTTTGAAATCACTGAACAACTTGCTTCACTTCCAACGCGGAAATTTATGATTTTCCATCCTTCACTATCTTACTTTGCCCGGGACTATAACCTGCAACAAATCCCTGTAGAATTTGAAGGGAAGGAGCCCTCGCCGGCACAATTGCGGGCTTCAATCGATATGGCTGTGAAGGAAGGCCTGAAAGCGATACTTATTCAAAAAGAATTTGATGTTGAAAATGCCAGGATCATTGCCTCCGAAATAGGAGGGGAGGTTGTTCAGATTGATCCCTTGTCAGAAAACTGGGACAAGAATTTATTGGATATTGCTCAAAAAATCAGCTTATCATCGCATTAATTTATTATGGGAAAGATTATTGAGTTAAAAGATATTGTAGCCGGTTACGGTGATGAAGTCATTCTGAAAGATGTGAATTTCAGTGTTGCTGAAGAGGATTTTATTGGTGTAATTGGACCCAATGGCGGGGGTAAAACCACATTGGTTAAAGTAATGCTCGGTTTATTAAAACCCATGTCGGGCAAGGTGATAGTTCACCAAAATGGTGATGCCTCAAATCGCCGGATGATAGGATACCTTCCTCAGATAAACAGGACTGATCAAAAGTTTCCGATTTCAGTTCTGGATGTTGTTTTGTCGGGACTGGCTGATTCTGTGAAACTATTCAAGCGCTTTTCGAAGCAGGAAATTTCGAAAGCCAAAACACTTCTACATCAAATGGGAATAGATTCTTTGGCAAAGAAAAATATTGGAGACCTTTCAGGAGGACAAATGCAACGTGTCTTTCTATGCAGAGCTATCATTTCCGATCCCAAATTGCTTATTTTGGATGAACCCAATACTTTCGTCGATAACAAATTTGAGAGCGATCTTTACGCAACCTTAAAAGCACTCAACGAGCGGATGGCTATTATTATGGTATCGCACGATGTGGGAACCATCACATATTATATCAAAACCATTGCGTGCGTAAACAGGGAGTTGCATTATCACCAGTCAAACGAAATAAGCCAGGAACAGTTGACTGCATACAATTGCCCCATTCAAATTATCGCCCATGGAGATATTCCACACACGGTTCTTCATCAGCATAATCACTGAAAAATTTCCACTCATCACGAAAACCATCAATGATATTAATGAACCATAAAAGTTACATAAGTTCACATAAGAAATTTCATGATCATAAATGTCTATAAATGACGCGAAGCAAATGACCATCAATCACCACAAATGACTATTAATGACGCGAAGCAAATGACCATCAATCACCACAAATGACTATTAATTACGCGAAGCAAATGACCATCAATCACCACAAATGACTATTAATTACGCGAAGCAAATTACCATCAATGACATTAATGAACCATTTTAGTCACATAAGTTCACATAAGAAATTACATGACCACAAATGACCAAAAATTACGCGAAGCAAATGACCATCAATGACTATTAATCGCGCGAAGCAAATTACATTTCAATAACTATTAACGAATAACGGATAACCAAAAAAAAATATGGAACTGTTTCTCGAATTATTCACCTACCGGTTTTTTCAAAATGCAATTTTTGCAGCAATTCTCGCCAGTGTAAGTTGTGGGATAATCGGGTCCTACATTGTAGCAAAGCGGATTGTATTTATCAGCGGTGGAATAACGCATGCCTCTTTTGGAGGAATCGGCATCGGGTATTTCTTTGGATTTAGCCCAATTCTTGGGGCCATGGTGTTTGGGGTGCTCTCGGCCCTGGGTATCGAATACATGTCGAAGAAAACTGATGTTCGCGAAGATTCTTTAATTGCAATTCTTTGGTCGTTGGGCATGGCCGTGGGTATTATTTTTGTTTTCCTTACACCGGGCTATTCTGCCAATCTGATGAGTTTTCTTTTTGGAAATATCCTAACGGTAAGCACTTTGAATTTGCAACTATTGCTTGCGTTGGGTATTCTTTTATTATTGGTATTTGTATCGATGTTTAAAACGATTTTGTTTGTGGCTTACGATGAGCAATATGCCCGTGCCGTAAGGCTTCCGGTGAATCTGATAAATTATTTAATGATAACGCTGGTGGCCTTAACCATCGTTCTTAACATCAGGGTGGCAGGAATAATCCTGGTGCTTTCCCTGCTGACTATTCCCCAAACCATAGCTGGTGTTTTTACAAATAACTTTAAATTAATGATAGTGATTTCGATTTTTGTAGGTATGTTTGGTAGTTTCTCAGGTTTGCTGATTTCCTATTTTTTTGATATTCCTTCGGGCGCATCTATCATATTTTTGCTGGTGATATTTTTCGTGATCGCCAGAATAATCAAAGGTTTGCAAACATCGTTAAGCATAAAGCAACAAATGTTAATGAAGCAATAATGGCAAAGAACTTAAGTGAGAGAAAAAAGAAGAAAAGCCGGAAAATTAACTGGACAGGTATTTTTGCCATTCTGGTTATTCTGATTTTTGTGTTTGTGTATGTGCTGAGTAATAAATCCATGTGGGGCGGGCAGCCCGATATAAATAAGCCAAATGCCAGTGCTCAACAATCGGCATTTGAAATTGAAGGGAAGCTTCAGTTTTTTAACAGCAAAGAAACAATCGCTGATTTTTATATCGAAATTGCTGACGAAGCCTACGCTCGTGAAAAGGGACTGATGTATCGCTATTACATTCCTGATACATTGGGTATGCTATTCATTTTTCCTGAAGAGGATCATCGTTTTTTTTGGATGAAGAATACGCCTTCGTCTCTTGACATTATTTATGCCAACAGTGATTTTGAGATTGTTAGTATGTATGAAAATACCGCCCCATATTCGGAGAATACGCTCCCATCGGGTGATCCGGCAAAATTTGTTATCGAGCTTAAGGCCGGGTCAGTTGCCCGATATAAAATTAAAAAAGGCGATACTTTTACGTATCAGCTTTTTAACTAAGCCATCTTTATCGCTGTAAAAATCTAAATTCATTATTACTTATCTTTGC
>JGI10211J34971_10003846_pt1 | contig 11970 bp, 14 predicted proteins | sample Etolagsediment_FD_34971 | JGI IMG/M metagenome (IMG submission 34971)
CGACGTCCTGAAAACCCATGGCGCCAAACTGCTGAGCCTTGTTCGGGGGATGCAGGATGACACCCAATCCGAGGTTATCTTGCGGATTCAGGGAGTAGAAGACAAGGAGAAGCTTCGCGCTGACCTGGAAACTGCCCTGCGCGATTCCGAAACGGCATGAAATCGATCACGATCTCGACATCCAAGCAAGAAGAATTCCTGGACATCACGGATCAGGTGAACGATGTCGTCCGGCAATCGCCCCCGGAAGATGGCGTCTGCTACGTATTCTGCCCTCACACGACGGCCGGATTGACCATCAACGAGTGCGCCGATCCGGCGGTCGCAGTGGATATGGAAGTGGCGTTCGGCAAGCTGGTTCCGGATGAAGGCCGATGGCTGCATTTGGAAGGTAATTCGCCGGCACATGTGAAAGCCAGTTTAATTGGGTCTTCCCTCATGATTCCGGTGTTCGGCGGGAGTCTCAGATTGGGAACATGGCAAGGTGTTTTTCTGTGCGAATTTGATGGGCCTCGAACGCGCGAAGTCTGGGTACGGACCGGATCTTGAACCCTCATGATTCGTCAGTTACAATTCGCGCGAATCGAGTTGAGATGCCAGCGTAGCTCAATCGGCAGAGCAACGGATTTGTAATCCGTAGGTTGCCAGTTCGATTCTGGCCGCTGGCTCAGTTCGATTTTGTAGGAGGGGTACCGAAGTGGCCAAACGGGGCGGACTGTAAATCCGTTGGCGGACGCCTACGGGGGTTCGAATCCCTCCCCCTCCAATAGGTAGTTGTGGTTTTTTGGGAGTTTCGGTTACACTCCTCGATCGGAGAATCGAGACGCCCGTGTAGCTCAGGAGGTAGAGCACCCCCTTGGTAAGGGGGAGGTCGTCGGTTCGACTCCGATCGCGGGCTCTTGCTCGTGACGGATGTATTCCATCATAGAGAGAACATTAGGAGACACCTTGAGATTTGTCTCACAGGAGGTTTAGGCGATGGCGAAAGAAGCATTTGTGAGGGATAAGCCTCACCTCAACATCGGTACGATCGGACACATCGACCATGGAAAGACGACGTTGACGTCGGCGATTACGGGTATCCTGTCCACGCGTGGCTTCGCCAAGAAGCTGGCGTTTGAGGACATCGATAACGCCCCTGAAGAGAAGGCGCGCGGAATCACGATCAACGTTCGGCATGTTGAGTATCAAACCGACAAGCGACACTACGCGCACATCGATTGTCCCGGACACGCTGACTATATCAAGAATATGATCACCGGAGCCGCTCAGATGGATGGCGCCATCCTCGTGGTCGCCGCCTCGGACGGACCGATGCCTCAGACGCGTGAGCACGTGCTCCTGGCCCGCCAGGTAAACGTTCCCGCGCTCGTCGTTTTCCTGAACAAGGTGGACCAAGTGGACGACCCCGAACTAATCGATCTGGTGGAAATGGAGATTCGCGAGCTCCTTTCCGAGTATGAGTTCCCGGGCGACGAGGTGCCGATCATCCGCGGATCCGCATTGGCAGCCATGGAAAACATGGATGATCCGGAGCATGAGTCGACTCAGTGCATCATGGAACTCATGGACGCGGTCGATGAATACGTGCCGGATCCGGATCGAGAAGAAGAACGTCCGTTCTTGATGCCTGTGGAAGACGTGTTCTCCATCAAGGGACGCGGTACCGTGGTNACGGGCCGTGTCGAACGCGGAAAGATTACGCCCGGCATGGAAATCGAAATCGTCGGTGTCCACGACGAGGTCACCAAGACGGTCGCTACCAGCCTGGAGATGTTCAACAAGACTCTCGACTACGCGATCGCCGGTGACAACGCCGGTGTTCTCCTTCGCGGAATCGACAAGGACGGGGTCGAGCGTGGACAAGTACTGGCTGCGCCGAAGACGATCACGCCTCACACCAAGTTCGAAGGAGAGATCTACGTGCTGACCAAGGACGAGGGCGGGCGTCACAAGCCCTTCTTCACCGGATACAAGCCGCAGTTCTTCTTCCGAACAACCGATATCACCGGAACGGTCCAATTACCTGAGGGCATTGAGATGATCATGCCTGGTGACCATGTCAAGATTTTCGGCGACCTCATTCACCCGATCGCTATGGACGAGGGCCTTCGTTTCGCGGTCCGAGAAGGTGGAAAAACCATCGCTTCCGGCGTCGTNACCAAGATCGTCGAATAACGGGAACTAGGGGATTAGACCATGGCGAAGAAAGGTGAGACCGTCGTTCATGTCACCCTCGCTTGCAGCGAGTGTTCCCGCCGCAACTACCATACGCGGCGAAACAAGAACAATACGCGTAATAAGTTGGAACTGAAAAAGTATTGTAAGTGGGATCGGAAACACACGCTGCATAAGGAGGTCTAGTCCTTCAAAGGCTAGACATACAGGCCCGTAGCTCAATTGGAAGAGCGTCCGACTCCAAATCGGAAGGCTGGGGGTTCGAGCCCTCCCGGGCCTGCAACGCGAGGTGAGGAAAGCGATGTTCGAACGAATCACAAATTACTTCAAGGGCGTCAAGGCTGAAGTTGCCCGAGTGAGCTGGCCTACCCGCAACGAGATTATCTCATTGACGGCATTGATCCTTCTGCTGGTGATCATCGTGACTCTCTACATTTGGGGAGTTGACGGCATTCTCGGAACCCTGCTCAAGATTCTCATCCGATCGAGTTAGAGGAATTATGCGGCTAAAGAAGTGGTATGCCATTCAGACCTATGCCGGGTCCGAGTTGAAGGTCAAAGAAGATCTCAACGATCGGATTCGTAANCGCGAGTGGGAGCGCGCATTGGAACGGTTCTCCATTGAAGGGGAGGACACGTTTTTCCTTGTTCCTGTCGAAGAGGTCATCACTTCGCGAGGCCGGCGGGGGGCGAGCACCGAATACCGTATTCCNTATGATTACGATCTGGTGGCCAAGCCGAACGAGCGCGTTCAACGCGGCGATGTCATCGCACGCAAGCCTCCTCGACACATTGAAGACAAGGCCAAGGTCACCGAAGTCGAATCCTTGCAGCGCGTAATCGTAGAGATGACCAATCGCAACGAAGAGGTCTATCTCGTTCCGGCCGACAAGCGCATTCGGCGCGATATTCGCGTCGGCGAGAAGATTCGCAACGGCGTGCCGTTGACCTCGGACTCCGACGAGAAATACGTGGTTGTGAATCGAGGTGCAATTGTCTCGCGGGACAAGGTTCGTCGTGTGTCGTTTGAGTACGAAGACGGTAAGGAAAAGAAACGAATCATTCCCGAGAAATACGTGTCCCGCGTTCGCGAGGGACTCACGCTTGACGCCGGGGATCTCATTGAGACGGAAGATCAGATCACCAGCCGAGCGTCGGGACTTCTGAAAGTGAAGGAATACAAGGACAAGCGCATCGTAATGATTCAGCGAATCGAGAAGCGACGCTTGTTCCCAGGCTATGTGTTCGGGCGAATGGGGTTGGACGAAGAACAGATGATGGAGCTCATTGACGGGATCAAAGGCGCCGTTCGCTACGTCGGCTCACGATACAAGCCGATGCCGATTGAAGGCCCCGAAATGAAGCTCATCAAGCGAAAAGCGGGCCTATCAGCCATTCCATCAGTTGCCGCCGCTGCTGGTGGAGACGCAGGCGACGACCACAAAGAGCCCCGGATCGAAATCGATTTCACGGTCGGTGAAGTGGTGGAGATCGTTGACGGCCCATTCGCCGATTTCACTGGTTCGATCAAGGAAATTGACAAAGAAACTGAAGAATTGACCGTGATGGTCAAGATATTCGGACGAGAGACGCCCGTGCGTCTCGGGTTCGAAGGAATCGAGAAGCTCTAGGCTTTCGAAACAATCACCAAAAGGGGAGGAGGCAAGATGTCAAGAACTGTAGTCGCGAAAATCAACCTGCACATTCCTGCAGGTCAAGCGACACCCGCGCCTCCGGTTGGACCCGCCCTCGGTGAGCACAAGCTCAACATCATGGACTTCTGCAAGAAGTTCAATGATGCCACGAAAGGAGAGACCCCCGGTGTAATCATTCCTGTGGTTATCTCCGTGTATTTTCGTGGGGACTACGACTTCGTGCTCAAACAGCCTCCGGCTGCCGAGTTGATCAAAATGGCGGCGGGAATCCAGTCCGGATCGGCAGAACCGCACGTGATGAAAGTTGCGAGAATCAACAAAGAGCAGGTACGGCGGATCGCTGAGCGCAAGATGCCCGACCTCAACACCTACAAGTTGGAGTCGGCGATGCGAATCATTGAAGGCACGGCTCGGAACATGGGAGTGGAGGTGGTCGAGGAATGAGCCGCAGTAAGCGCTATTCAGGAGCGGCCACACTCATTGAGCCCAAGGCTACGTACGGCCTCGAATCCGCAATCGAGAAACTGAAGGCGGGCGCAACCGCAAAATTCGATGAAACGGCCGAAGTGACGTTCATCCTTGGGATCAAAGCATCACAAGTCGTGGTTCGCGGCACGTGCAATCTGCCGAATGGAACCGGAAAGACAGTCAGCATCCTTGCGTTTGCCAAAGGTGATGCTGCCTCTGAAGCCAAAGATGCCGGTGCAGACTTTGTCGGTGGTGAGGATCTGTCAAAACGGATTCAAGACGGCTGGTTCGAATTCGACAAGGTCGTGGCAACGCCGGATATGATGCCGGTGGTGGGGAAGCTGGGCAAGGTGCTTGGCCCACGCGGCATGATGCCTAGCCCCAAGACCGGAACCGTCACCAAGGACATCGGTCAAGTGATTTCCGAGTTGAAGGGCGGAATGGTTGAATTCCGTTCCGATAAGCAAGGAGTTATCCATTCATTGTTTGGCAAGGCATCGTTCGAGCCGTCCGCATTGAAGGAAAACTTGACGGAACTCATTCTGAGTGTTGCCGAGCGTCGTCCGGAAGACGGTGTCCTGGGACGGTACATCCGAAAGGTCTGTATCGCTTCTACTATGGGCCCTGGAATCACACTGGACGCGGCGGATGTGAACGAAATCATGGAATCCACGGAGTAGGTGCTCGAGATGCCGACACAAGCAAAGATTGATGAAGTAGCACTCTTGAAGGAGAAGTTCGAGAGCGCGGTATCGATGGTGTTAGCAGACTATCGTGGATTGACCGCCAATGAGATGGTCGAGCTTCGTGAGAAGTTCACCAAGGAGGGGCTGGAATATCGAGTCGTCAAAGACACATTGGCACGGCTTGCTGCGAACGACGCTGAGATCGAAGGATTGGCCGAACTGTTCGATGGGCCGATCAGCGTTGCGCTGGCATACGAAGACCCGGCGATTGCGTTCAAACTGTCTGATGAATGTCAGAAGACGTATTCCCCCAACTACGCGCTGAAAGGCGGCTTATTTGAGGGGGTTGTCGTTCTAGAGGAAGAAGTTGCGAAGTACGCGGCTCTGCCGTCACGCGAACAGCTTCTGACGAAGTTGGTATACGTGCTGGCCAGTCCGATGCAAACGATGGCGTTCATGTTGCAGGCCAAGATTCGAGAATTGGCCGTCGTCCTGAATGAAGTGAAGAAACAACGTGAGGATCAGAAAGAGGAGGCTTAACCATAATGGCAAAAGAAGATATCCTTCAACAGATTGAGGAGTTGTCGGTAAAGGAGCTGGCTGAGCTCGTCGAAATGTTCGAGGAACGTTTCAACGTTTCGGCGGCAATGGCGGCTCCAGTTGCAGTGGCTGTGGCACCGGCAGATGGCGGAGAGGCCGCCGCTGCTGCTAGTGAGACGCTTAAGGTGGTCATGACCAGCGCCGGCCAGAAGAAGATCCAAGTGATCAAGGAGATCAAGGAGATCACTGGTAAGGGCCTCAAGGAATGCAAAGAGCTCGCTGACAATCTTCCGGCCACGATCAAAGAAGACGTGTCCAATGATGAGGCGACGAGCCTCAAGGAAAAACTGGAGGCGGCCGGAGCTGAAGTCGAATTACAGTAATCTGAGGATACGCCCTATCGGGAGCTGTAATTGAATGCCTGCCTTAAGGTGCTCGTCACCTTAGGGCAGAGCGTTGTTTCAAGGGGTGAAGATGAGGTATAGAGAGAGAAAATCGTACGGACGGATTCAGCAAATCCTTCCCCCTCCTTACTTGTTGCAAGATGTACGCAAGTCCTTTGCTGGTTTTGTCGAGCATGGAATCTCACGTGCTTTTGCGGAGATTACCCCGATTGAGGGGCACAGAAAAGATGGCTTGGTACTGGAGTTTGTCGATCCCTATCTGGGCGAACCGCGCAACTCGGAACTGGAATGCAAAGACAAGGACTTAACCTACTCCCGTCCGTTGCGAGTGACCGCTCGTCTACTGCAAGAAGGCAAGCAGATTCAGGAGACCGAGCTCTATATCGGTGATTTTCCGATGATGACTGGACGCGGAACCTTCATCATCAACGGATCGGAAAATGCACTGGTCAACGAATTGACGCGCGCTCCTGGTGTGTATATCACAAAAGAAGACAAACAGCAATTCAAAGGACATATCCTGCCCGAAATGGGAGCTTGGTTGGAGATCGTGCTCGATACCCGGCGCTCGACCTTGCGGGCGCATCTGGATCGCAAGGCGAAGGTACCGGCGACCACTTTGCTGAAAGCACTGGGGTTCGATGTGCCACGGCTGCGCCGCTATTTCAGTTTCGATGTGATCCCGGTGACCTCGACACGGCTTGAACGATACATCGGGTATCTTGTTGCGGATGATGTTGACACTGGTGGCGAGGAACCGCTTCTCCTGGCAGGGCAAACGCTCCAAGAAGAACACCTGCCCGTGCTGGAAAAGGCCAAGCTCAAATCTTTACGGTTGGTCAATCGCTACATCCAGCACTCGTTGGATGAGGATCAGACGACGACGCAGGAAGAAGCTCTTCGTGCCGTGTATCGAAGACTGCGTCCGTCCGATCGTTCGTCTCCGGCGCAGATGGGCGAGTACATCGAACGTCTGTACTTCCACCCGACGAGCTATCACTTGTCCGAGGTGGGACGATTTAAGGTCAATCGCAAACTAGGCGTGCAACTGAAGCAACCGGTCCTCTATCTGGCAGACATTGTCCGTACGACCCGGCTGCTACTTGAGGTGCCTGGCAATCCTTCCCTTCTTGATGAGAAGGACCATTTAGCCAACAAGCGCGTGCGATTGCCGGGCGAGTTGGCCGAGAATGCCATTCGAACCGGCTTGGTGCGTATGGCAAGAATCGCGCGGGACAAGCTGTCAAAGTACGCGCTGGAGGAGAAGGACACCATTCGACGCATCATCTCCACACGAACGGTACAGGGAGCGATCAATCAGCTGTTCTATACAGGACGGTTCTCTCAGTTCCTCGAGCAGACCAATCCCCTGACAGAGTTGACGCACAAGCGACGTCTGAATGCACTGGGCGGCGGATTGACAAAGCGTCGGGCGAAGATCGAGGTTCGCGACGTGCACTCATCGCACTATGCGCGTATTTGCCCCATCGAAACCCCGGAAGGCCAGAACATCGGACTTATTACCTCGCTGGCATGTTATGCCAGCGTAAATGAGTTCGGCTTCCTTGTGGCCCCATATCGCAAGGTGGTCAAGGGGAAGGTAACCGACAAAATCGATTACTTGATGGCAGACGATGAGGAACACCTAAGCCTTGCGCCCGCCACCTCGCCGGTTGGAAAGAATGGGAAATTGTTAGGCGAGCGGGTTGAGGTTCGCACAGGCCGGGAAGAGGTTCACCTCGTTCCTCCATCCAAAGTGGATTACATCGGCGTCAGCCCTCAGGCATTGGTAGGCATTTCGTCCGCACTGATCCCATTCCTCGAACATGACGACTCGAACCGGGCTCTGATGGGAGCCAACATGCAGCGTCAATCGGTGCCGTTGCTTCGCCCCGAGGCTCCGCTGGTGGGAACAGGGCTCGAACGTCAAGCGGCGATGGATTCGGGCATGCTGCTTGTGTCTGAACACGCGGGTGAAGCTGAGTCTGTCGACGCGAAGGAAATCGTGATCAAGAAAGGGCGCAAGAAGCACAGATATCCGCTGGTCAATTTTGAGCGCTCCAACCAAGACACGATTCTGCATCAGCGTCCGGTCGTAACCGAAGGCGACAAGATCGAAGTGGGAGATTTGCTGGCTGACGGACCTTCCAGTGATTTGGGAGAGCTGGCCTTGGGGCGCAATCTTCTGGTCGCCTTCATGCCGTTTGAGGGCTACAACTATGAAGATGCCATCGTGGTTTCCGATCGATTGGTGCGCGAGAACCTGCTCGACTCCGTTCACATCGAGGAGTTCGAGGTCAAGGCCGAGGAGACCAAGCTTGGGCCTGAAGAGATCACGGCCGATATTCCCAATATCTCCCAAGAGGATCTCAAGAACCTTGACGAGGACGGCATTGTTCGTGAGGGAACCGTCATTCGCAGTGGCGACATCCTGGTAGGTAAGATCACGCCGCGTGGCGAATCGGAGCCGACGCCGGAAGAGAAGATCTTCCGGTCCATTTTCGGCGAACGCGCCAGGAACGTGAAGAATACGTCGCTACGCATGCATCCCGTTGCCGGTACGGCCAAGGTCATCAGGGTGAAGAAGTTTTCGCGCGATCAAGGCGACGAACTGGATGCCGGCGTCAACGAGTTGGTGAAGGTGTTCGTGGCGCAGCGCAAGAGAATCTCGATTGGCGACAAATTGGCCGGACGCCACGGAAACAAAGGTGTCATCTCAACAATTCGGCCGATGGCGGAAATGCCGTTCTTACCTGATGGTACGCCGGTCGATATTGTACTGAATCCGATGGGTGTTCCATCGCGAATGAACCTGGGTCAGATCTTCGAAGCCAATTTGGGCTGGCTGTCGTATCTGAAAGGCGAGTTGGCGGCGTCTCCCATATTTGACGGAGCTCAAGAAGACGATATCCTGACTGAGCTGCGAGCAGAGCGAGAGAAGGTCGGGTTGGCCGAGGGTGACAATCATGACGGCAAGGTCATCTTGCGAGATGGCCGTACCGGCAAACCGTTTGCCCGGCCGATTACCGTCGGATACATGTACATTCTCAAGCTTGAGCACATTGCCGACGAGAAGATACACGCTCGTTCCACCGGCCCCTATGCGCTGATCACGCAGCAGCCGCTGGGGGGAAAGGCGCAGTTCGGCGGGCAACGTCTCGGGGAGATGGAAGTGTGGGCGCTCGAAGCCTATGGCGCTTCCGCCTTGCTACAGGAAATGCTGACAGTGAAGTCCGACGATACGCGTGGGCGTATTCAATTGTACAAGGCGATTCTGAAGGGCGAGGAATTCCCGAAACCGGGGCTCCCAGAGTCCTTCAAGGTTCTACTGCGCGAGTTGCGTAGCTTGGGGCTCTATCCAAGGGTGTACGACACGAACGAGCATGAACTCGATATCGCCTAGCGAATCTAGAGGGGGCGAAGAGCGCGCAGCGGGCTTCGTCCTCTTCAGAATGATTCATCAACAGTGCCAATACCTGTTGCTTCGGCATCGTAACGACAGGCATTGGGCGTTCCCCAAAGGAAGGCTCGAACCCGGAGAAGACGAATTCGAAGCGGCGGTACGCGAGATCTTCGAGGAAACGAGCATCGATCAGCTTCATCCCATCCCGGGATTTCGTGAAACGAGCAGCTATCACTTCCAGAGAAACGGACAACGCATTGCGAAGTCCGTTGTCTTCTTTCTTGCAGAGACGCTGCAATCCGATGTATCCCTATCTTCGGAGCACATCGACTTCCAGTGGTTGCGATTCGAGGACGCGATCGGCGCACTGACCTACGATGAAAGCCGGCGAATTCTCAGCGATGCGGATCGTTTGTTGGCTGAATTGGCTTAGACTCGTGAACAGTGAGAGCCCTGCTAGTATCCTTATCGCCGATTGAAAGCGAGGACTCATGGAAACCGTGGCGGAATATGCGAACCGCAGAAAAGCGCTGAACGAACTCGTGCTTTCCCGGGCCGATCTTCCGATGAAGAGATTCTTTGCCCTGGATCACGACGTCTATGCCGAAGGCGCGTTGCCCAAGAAGACGAAGGAGCTAATGGGACTGGTCGCATCGACCGTTCTTCGATGTAACGATTGCATCAGCCTTCATCTCATCGAAGCGGTCGAATGCGGCGCCACGAACGAGGAAGTGATCGAAACGCTGGGGATCGCTCTTCTGGTCGGTGGATCGATTACGATTCCCCACGTCAGGTACGCAACGGCGTTTCTTGATACGGTCGAGCGAACGGGTGAAGCGCCGTCAGCGGGATCATAGCGGAACCGAACGAATGAGGAGGAACGATGGGTAAACTGTCATTCATTGAGCAGGCACTATCCGAGCTGCGCGAGAAGGGTTTGTATAACACGATTCGAACCATCGAGGGACCGATGGGGGCTTGGGTCACAATCGATGGTAAATCCCGGCTCAATCTATGCTCAAACAACTATCTGGGTTTTGCCAACGACGCCCGGCTTACCCAAGCCGCTATTGCCGCTATCGAGCAATACGGCGTGGGCCCGGGAGCGGTCCGATCAATTGCCGGGACGATGAGGCTCCATCTCAAGCTTGAGGAAGCGATCGCCCGTTTCAAGGGCACGGAAGCGGCTCTGTCGGTTCAATCCGGCCTCAACACCAATCTCGCCGTCATTCCGCTGCTGATGGGCAAGGAAGACGTCATCTTCACGGACGAGCTAAACCATGCATCCATTATCGATGGCGTGCGTTTGACCAAGACAAAGCGTGTCATCTTTCCTCATCGTGACGTCGATACTCTGGCCACCCAACTGGAAGAAGATAAGGACATTCCCAAGAAGCTGATCATCAGCGACGGCGTCTTCTCCATGGACGGCGACTTGGCGCCCCTGCCTGCGATTGTCGAACTGGCCGAGCAGTACGACGCTATGGTGATGGTGGATGACGCCCATGGGGAAGGTGTGCTCGGGAGCCACGGCCGTGGGATTGTCGATCACTTCGGGCTGCACGGCCGCGTCGACATCGAGTGCGGCACTATGTCCAAGGCGTTCGGAGTGATGGGAGGATACATCGCCGGGAAGGCGGAGCTGATCGAGTACCTACGACAGCGTGCCCGCCCGTTCCTGTTCTCGTCCGCGGCTACGCCGCCTGACGTGGCTGCCTGTATCGCAGCCATTGAGATCCTGGAAGCATCCGACGAACCGGTTCGCAAACTGTGGGAAAATGCCGATTACTTCACCAGTCAGCTTCAATCGCTCGGATTCGATTGCGGGAGAAGCGAGACCCCGATCGCTCCGGTGATGCTGGGAGAGGCACCGACGGCATGGGCGTTCTCTAAACGACTGTTCGAGGAAGACATCTTCGCTACGGCCATTGCCTTCCCGACTGTGCCACGGGGGCTGGCGCGCATCCGTGCCATGTTGTCGGCGGCACACAGTCGAGAGGATTTGGACCTCGCTATCGAGAAATTTGCGCTTGTTGGGCGCGAACTAGGAGTGATCTGAATGACGAAACATCAACTTCACACCGACGATGCACCGGCGGCCGTGGGTCCGTACTCGCAAGGGATCTCCGCGGGCCGGCTGGTCTTCACCTCGGGACAACTGCCGATGAAGAACGGCGTCTTGATCACGGATAACGTGGCCGAGGCGGCACGCGCTTCCCTGGAGAACGTGAGCGCGATTCTGAAAATGGGACATGCTACCCTGTCCGATGTTGTCAAGGTGACGATCTTTCTCAAGGACATGAACGACTTCTCTGCGATGAACGCTGTGTATGGGGAATTCTTCCCGAAGCCTTATCCGGCACGCTCTTGCTTCGGGGTGGCGCGGCTGCCATTGGACGCCATTCTGGAGATCGAAGCCGTTGCTTACGTCCAGTGATCGATGAACAGCAAACGTGGAAGCATTCTGAACCCCGGTTTCTTTGATGCGCATTGTGACACAGTCATGAAGGTGCTCGACGGCGGCGAGAAGTTTCTTTGTCGTGGCGGTACCAAGCACATCTCGTTCCCTGAGATGATCCAGGCTGACGTTCGTGCACAAATCTTCGCCTGCTTCGTGCTGAGTTCACATCATCCCG
>JGI10211J34971_10003847_pt1 | contig 11965 bp, 9 predicted proteins | sample Etolagsediment_FD_34971 | JGI IMG/M metagenome (IMG submission 34971)
AATCTTGATGTAGTTATTGCATACTCAAAAATTGGGAAAGTATTCTCAACTCTTACAGCTTCAACTATGATACAAAAATTTGGTTGTGATACACTATTATTTAGTGGAGTTGCTGGTGGGATTAACCCTAAGTTAGCAATAGGGGATTTAATCGTTGCAAATAAACTTTCTCAACACGATTTAGATATTACAGCATTTGGACATCCTTATGGGTATGTACCAGGTGGAGAAGTGTATGTAAATACTGATGAGAAGTTGAAAAATATTGCACTTGAAGTAGCACGAGAGAATGATATAAAAATCATAGAGGGTATTATAGCTACAGGTGATCAATTTGTTGCAGATGAAAAAAGAAAAGAGTTTATTGAAACTACTTTTAAAGCTGATGCTTTAGAAATGGAGGGAGCTTCAGTTGCTGTTGTATGTGATGCTTTACAAGTTCCTTGTCTTATTTTAAGAGCTATTAGTGATACAGCTGATATGGATGCTGGATTTAATTTTGATGAATTTTTAGAAAGTAGTGCAAAAAACTCTGCACAATTTTTAATGAAAGTTATTGATAAATTAGTTTAGTGTTGAATAGTACAAATTAAAAAAGGGGTTCAATTTTTATTGAACCCCTTTTTTTTATAGAAATTTTTTACGCTAACTCTTCTACAGCTTTTTTAATAGCAAGTGGTAATGGTAAATCTACCATATCACAATCTTCTTCTAAACAACACTCACAAGCAGTACCAGCACTTGTTTCCTCTTTGATTATCTCTATATCACTTCCGTGTTTTGCTACAGCTTCTTTAATCTCATCATATTCTACATCATTACAGTTACATACTTGCATTTATTATCCTTTTATTTGATATACGCTTTAATAATTTTTTGTTCTTGTATTGGTTTGTCCATATACCCAGTTGGTACATTTTCTAATTTTTTTACAATATCAAAACTTTTCTTATCTTTAACATATCCAAAAATAGTATGTCTCCCATTTAAGTGAGGAGTTTGAACTGTTGTTATGAAAAATTGACTTCCATTTGTATTTGGTCCTGCATTTGCCATAGCAAGTACTCCTGCACGATTAAACATAGCTTTTGGTGTAAACTCATCTTTGAAAGATTTTCCCCAGATAGATTCACCACCACGACCAGTTCCTGTAGGATCTCCACCTTGTATCATAAATCTTTTTATGATTCTGTGAAAAATAAGTCCATCATAATATCCATTTTTTATATGAGTTGAAAAGTTCTCAACTGCAATTGGTGCTAAATCAGGCCGTAACTCTAGTTCTATAGTTCCTTGAGTAGTTTCAAGTACAGCTATAGGATTTGCTGCTTGAAGATAAACTATACTTAGTATTAAAAGCATAAGTTTTTTCATCTGTGTCCTTTATATTGTATTTTGAATATTAATCATAACAAAAAAATATTAAATTATACTATTTCATAGTAATTAATATTTGTTAATCTATTCTTATTTAATGATTTATGTATAATCCATTACTAAATAAGTTTATAAGTTATTACTTATTTTATTTAAGCTAAAATTGATAAATAGCTTAAGGATAGTAAATGAATAAGATATTAAGAGTAGTATTTATATTTTTTCTTTTTTTTGTATTTGCAAATGGAGATGCTAAAATATCCCAACGGGATGTAATAGTTACAAGTGCTGAGTATATATCTGCAAAAGCTCATTATAAGTCAGGTGATTATGATATCGCTTATAACTTATTTGAAAAGCTTTTTAGAAAAAACAATAATCATATTTATGTGAATTATTATTTAGCTATGAGTGCTGTATCATTACAAAAGTATGATGAAGCAGTTGCTGCTTTAGAGAGAGTTTTGATAACAAAACCGGATTTTTACAGAGCAAGGTTAGAATTTGCAAAAGTTCTTTATATCTCTGGATTAAAATCACAAGCAAAAGAAGAATTTACAAAAGTTTTAAACTCAAATGTCCCTCAAAATGTAAAAGATAATATACAAATTTATTTGGCTTCATTAAATGATGATAAACTTTATAATCTTTATGCAACTTTAATGGTGGGATTACAATATTCGGATAATGTTAATAATGGTTTAGACGATGTTGAATTTACATTACCAGGCTTTTCAAATATAACAGTAAGTGGTGAAAAACCTGATTCAGATAGAGCACATATTGAATATCTTAGTTTAGACTTGATAAATAAATTTAAGAAAAACTCTTCTTTTGTGTTAAAAAATCGCTTGATAGGATACAATAGAAACTATAAAGATTATGATGATGGTGATTTAGTATTTTTTTCTTATCAACCAACATTGATAAACTATAGTTTAAAAGATAAAACACAATATTCTTTAGGTGTAACTATAGATAAAGTAATACCTGGAAAAGAAAATAAAAATAAAGATAAGTTTATGGCTTATGGTATTAAGCCAAAATACTCATTTGAAGTTTTTCCAAATGCTAGACTTGCTTCGTATATAAAGTACCAAAGAATATTGTATGATGAAAAATCAAGTAGTGATAGAGATTATAATAAAAAAGAGTTTGGTTTTGATTTATATTATAACACATTGTATGCTGGGTTTAGTTTTGCATCTGATGAAAAGAATAGTGGAGATAGAACTGATATTGATAAAAATATTTGGAAGACAAATCTAGGATATACCTATAAGTTTAATGATAAATTTTTACTAAATACTGAATATGAATATACAAATAGTAAATATGACGAAGAAGATATCTTTTTTGATTCTCATAGAAAAGACACAACACACAATGTTCGTATAGGTTTATCAACGATATTTGATAAGAATAATATCATTAACTTAGCTTTTTCTACAACTTATAACAGTTCTAACCAAAATGCATATGATTATGATAAAGATGTGGCAACAATAAGTTACATAAGGAAATTCCAATGGTAAGAAATATTTTTATTTTAGTATTTGTGATAACTTTGCCTATGATGGCAAATATAGGAAAAATAGTTGCTATAAAAGGTGATGCTCAAATCATAAGAGATGATAAAAAAATAATAGCAAAGCTTGGAAGTTTAGTATTAAAAAATGATGAACTTTCAACAAAAGATAATACAAAGCTGCAATTACTTTTTAATGATAATACAGTAATAACTATAGGTAAAAATTCAAAATTTAAAGTCAATGAATATCTTTTTGATGAGAGTAAGGATAGTTATGAAGCAAGTTTTGGATTATTAAAAGGCACTTTTAGAACAATTACTGGAAAAATAGGTAAAGTTGCACCAAGTAAATTTAAGTTAAATTCAAAAACATCTTCCATAGGAATACGAGGAACTCATATCTTAAGTAGAATGGCAATTGTGGGAGATAGAATAGTTTGTGTTGAAGGTGAGATTATTATAACACATTTAAAATCTGGGAAAACTATTATCTTAAAAGCTGGAGAATTTGTAGATGTATCAGCTGATAGTGATGTACTAAAAGCACAAAAGCTTACACAAAAAGATATAGAGTTTCTTGATATTGATACAAGATTTTTAATGAATGAAGAAAAAGAGGTAAAACTTGAAAAACTTGGCTTACTAGTTGAAACACCAGAAAGTGTAGGTTGGGGTGTATGGAATGAAAATCCAAAAGAGGTTGAAGATCTGTTTTTAAGCAATGTAGAACAAGGATTTAGTAATGTAACTGATCCAGATATNATAATAAATGCAACACATACAGCAACATATACTGGAAAAGTAAGTGGGTCTCATTATACGGCTAGTGCTAATGTTGGAAGTTANATAAATAATGCAAATAATGTATTAAATATGGATATAAATTTTGGTACAGATAACATAACAGCAGATTTCTCTGCAGAATACTTTAATACTGTTGCGGGTTCTATTTCTACAGATACTGTTAATGGGATAACAGGTACTGTTAATGCAGATGGAAGTGGTTTTGATTTATTAGGACCAAATGGTGCAATAGGAGGTTCAGGTACTTGGGGAGGTACTGGAACTGGTACATTTTCTGGACCAGGTGGTGAATATATAAGTGGTGATTTGAATTTGGATGATGGTAATACCGAAAAAATAGAAGCTACCTTTGATGCAACTTCTAACTAACATTATTTAGTAGTATAAGTATAAACTCCATCAAAGTTTTGTGGTGGAGTTTGTATAAACTTTTTACACCTTTCTATATAAAGTAATACTACTTTTTCATTTACTAGATTTTCTTTCTTTTGTAATCTCTGAAATTTTTCTAATGCAATATTAAAGTTAGAATCTCTATATAAGTTTAAAGCCTCTTTAAAAAATTTAAGTTCATCTTTTATAATCTCTTTTAAATCATCCGTATGTACTTCATAAATTTTTATAGGTTCTTTTTTACCTTTTACTCTTACAATATCTAGATCTCTTATGATATAGTCTTTTTGTAGGGCATTTTTGATATATTGTGAAATTATAATTTTTGCACCATATGTTTTACAAAGTGATTCTAGTCTTGAACCTAGATTTATAGGGTCACCTATAACAGTATAATCATTTCGTATTAAACTACCCATCTCTCCAACTATAGCATTACCACAGTTTACTCCTATACCTATATCTATAGCAGGTAAGTTTTTTTGTTGAAACTTATTATTTAATATCTTTAGATATTGTATTTGTTCAATAGCTGCTTGTAAGGCTTTGTCTTGATGATTTTGTACATCTAGTGGGGCATTCCAATAAGCCATTATGGCATCACCTATATATTTATCTACAGTTCCCTCTTTTTTTATGATTATTTCTGTCATAGGATTCATATATTGATTAAGATAGTCAATTAATACTTTTGCATTTGGCATTGATTCTGAAATATTTGTAAAACTTCGAATATCACTAAAAAATATTGTTATCTCTTTTGAAGTTGCTTGAAGTGCATTTTCTTCATTTTTAAGAATATCTTCCATAACTTTGGAAGAGACTTTATTTGCAAATTTCTCTTTTATAAGGGCAGTTTGTTTTGTTTCTAAGAAATAATCAATAATAAGTGCAGTGATCGTAGATATTATAGTGACAACTAAAGGGAAAAATAGATTCAATACTATACCTTCACTAAAAAGTAAAAAGTAAAGTAAGTAGCTTCCACTAGCTATAAAACCAAGAACTATAAAAGCTATTTGACTTGCTTTTGTAAAACCCAATAAGAATATAAGAAAAAATGCAATAACTATAATATGAACAATATTTGCTCCATCTGCCCAAGCTGGTTTATGTAAAAAGTCTTTTGTTAATATATTATCTATTACATTTGCATGAATCTCAATTCCTGGAAAAACTGAATCATAAGGCGTTGAACGAAGATCTTGCAATCCAGCAGCTGTTGTTCCTATAAGAACTATCTTATTTTCTATATCTTTTTTATCAAACTTATTATTTAAAATATCAACAGCAGAGATATATTGAAAATTCTTTTCACCTCCTCTATAATTAATCAGTAACCTTCCATATCTATCAGTAGGAATAGTATAATCACCTAAAGTGATATTCTTTACTCCTATTTCATCGTAATCTATGATTACTTGTTTAATTCCAAGTGCTGTTCTTAAAACCTCTAAAGCTAAAGAAGGATAAAGTTCTAAGTCATATCTCATGATTAAAGGTACGCTTCTAATCGTTCCTGATGGATCAGGAATGTTGTTGAAAAAACCACTTGAATAAGCATTGTCTTGAATAATAGGAATATTTAATAATGTTCCTTTTGCATTTAATACATAATCTTTATCTTGAAAGTTTCTATTCTTTTCAATAAAAATCGCAGGAATTTGAGGGGATTTAGTTGTTGAATAATTTTCATCATTAAATTGAAATTGATAGCCTAAAATTACAGGTGAACTAGCAATTGTTGATGCTAACATCTCATCATAGTTTGGTAAAATTATATTGGTTTTATCTAAATTGGTTTTATCTATGAGTGTATGGGGAGAGCTTCTATCTTGTTCTGCAAATAGAATATCTAAACCTATAATACCAGCACCATTTTTTGTGAGGTTTTCAATCATTTTGGCTACTATATTCCTTGACCAAGGCCATTGTCCAATCTCTTGCAACGATTTGTCATCAAGATCAACAATAACTATATTTTGACTATTTGGAATAGGACCTCTTATGGTAAACATATAATCTCTTAAAATATTGTCAAAAGAATCTAGTTTTTTAGGAAAGTAAACATATGTTGTTATGGATAATATAGATATAATGAATGCACTAATAATATAAATGATGATTTTTTTGAATTTTTTATTTAAGTTCATTTTATTTTGTTCTTTTATGAATAATATGTAATGATTATATCAGATTTTTAATATAATGCCAAGAGAAATAAGGATAAGTATGAAAGATATTATAAAGGTATTAGGAGCTTATGGTGGTAAGACTGAAACTAAAAGTACCACTTGTTATCAGATATCAAAAAGTACAATTATTGATGCTGGAAATATTTTATTTTCATTGGCTGATGATGCAAAATATATAGATCATATTTTTATTACCCATACACATTTTGATCATATAGTTGATATACCATTGCTTATTGATACTTTTTTTGAGCTTAGAGAAACCCCAATTACAATTTATGGTTTAAAAGATACATTACAAAGTTTAAAAAATCATATTTTTAATCAAGATATTTGGCCAGATTTTCATGAAATTGATTTGATTTCAAAAAAAGAAAAAGCAATTGTCTTTCAAGAGATTGAAATAGGGCAAACTATTAAAATAGATGACTGTACAATCAAACCTATACAAAATAATCATACCCATTCAAGTTGTGGTTATGTGGTAACAAAAGATGAAAATTCGATTTTCTTTACNTCAGATACTTATATAAGTAAAGATATTTGGAATGAAGTGAATAAAAATAATTCAATTAAATCTTTAGTTATNGATGTTTCTTTCCCTTCAAGACTTAATGAACTTGCGAAAGAAAGTAAACATCTAACACCAAAACTTTTAAAAGAAGAGATAACTACTAAACTACACAGAGATGATGTAGTAATTTATATTAATCATCTTAAACCAATTTTTGTTGATGAAATTAAAAAAGAATTAGATGAGTTGATAGATAAAAAATATAAAGTTCTTATTTTAAAAGATGGAGACATTATTAATATTGTAGAGAATAGAATTTATCAAACACAATATAAAAAAGATTTGTATATAGAAGAGTTAAACCAAATAGGATATGCNCTTACAAGTGAAAAAAATTTAGATATTTTAATGGATAAAATTCTTACTGCTGCAAAAAAACTCACTAATGCAGATGCNGGAACTTTTTACCTAATGAGTGATGATGAGAAATCATTACAGTTTACAGCTGTACAAACAGACTCTTTAAATTTTAGATTAGGGGGAATCTATGATCCTGTTCCTTGGTCAAATTTAAAGTTGTATTATGAAGATGGAACACCAAATGATATAAATATATCAGTGCATTGTGCACTAAATGACAAACTTATTAATATCCCTGATGTATATAGTTCTAAAAAATATACTTTTGAAGGGGCAAAAGCATTTGATAGTAGTACTGGATATACTACTAAGTCAATGTTAGTTGTACCAATGAAAAATCATGAAAATGATGTTATAGGGGTTTTACAACTTATTAATAAGCAAGACGATAATGGTAATTTTTGTGAGTTTACATCTGCTGATGAAAAGCTCATTTTATCTATGTCTTCACAAGCAGCAGTTATTGTTACAAATACAAAGTTGATGCAAGATTTAGAAGAACTTTTAAATGCATTTATGAGAGCTATTGCGACTGCAATTGGTGAAAAATCAAAATATACAGCAGGACATATTAATAGAGTAGCAGAACTTTCAACAATGATTGCTCAAGAAATTAATAATGACACGCAAGGGATATATAAAAATAAATTTTTTACCCAAGAACAGTTGAGAGAGATAGATGTTGCTGCTTGGATGCATGATATAGGGAAAATTACAACACCAGAATATGTGGTAGATAAATCAAAAAAATTAGAAACTATTTATGATAGGATTAATACAGTAAAAGTAAAGTTTGAATTATTAAAAAAGGAAAAAGAGTTAGATTTTCTAAAGAAGTCACTATCTTGTAATCAAAATGAAAAAGATACTTTAGAAGAAAAGTTTGAAAAAGAGATTGAAAAACTAAATGATGATTTAGAATTTATAAAAGAATCAAATACAGGTAGTGAATTTATGTCTGATGATAAAATTGAAAGAATTGTTAGCATATCACAATATCAAATTACATTAGAAGGGAAAAGAACAAATCTCTTAACAAAAGATGAGGTGAAAAATCTTTGTATTAAAAAAGGAACCTTAACGGATGAAGAGAGATTTGTTATTAATAATCATGCAAAAGTCAGTTATGATATGTTAGCTTCTCTTCCTTATCCCAAAAAATTAAGAAATGTACCACAAATTGCAGGCGGGCATCATGAAAAAATTTGTGGTGGAGGGTATCCTTTTGGATTAAAAGGAGATGAGATAAGCTTTGAGTCAAGAATTTTAGCAATAGCAGATATTTTTGAGGCATTAACAGCACATGATCGACCGTATAAGAATGCAAATTCACTTAACACTTCTATGAAAATATTATCATTTATGGCAAAAGATGAAGAGTTAGATAAGGAATTGATTAAATTTTTTGTTGATAAAAAAATTCACTTGAAGTATGCAAAAGATAATTTAACTCAAAGTCAAATTGATGAAGTAACAGTTGATTTTGATAATTTATAGTGAAAAATATAGTAAAAAATGTCAAAGTTAAATAGTATTATAAATTTATTTTCTTATTATAAAGAAAAAATTGACCCATAGTTTTACCTTATAATATTTATTTAATTTTATTTAAGATAAAATCACACCGTTTAGTAAAAAAAAAGGAAGTTAGATGTTATTAAAAGAGAAATACTCACCTATGTATTTTTTAGCCTCACTCGGGGCTGGTGGTTTATCCGTGTCGTTTTTTATGTATTTGATGTTTCTGGTTCCACACCCAAAAACACCAATGGCGACTTATGATCAGGTTTTTCCTGCACTTATGCAAGGAGATTGGTTGTCATTTGTGACAGCATTTTCACTTGTTTTTATAATAGCTTTTGCATATTTTCATTTTAAACTTTTAATTTGGAATATAAAGCAATATAAAGCTTTTAAAGAAACAGAAGCGTTTACGAGTTTAAAAAATAGTAATGCAGAGATTACATTGATGACTATGCCACTTACATTTACTATGACTATTAATGTATGTTTTGTATTAGGTGCAGTATTTGTGCCAGGATTATGGAGTATTGTTGAGTATTTATTTCCAGGTGCTTTAATAGGGTTTATGGTTACTGGATATTATGCTATTAAAATATTTATGGATTATTTTAGTAGATTGATTACTACAGGTGATTTTGATTTTACAAAAAATAATAATCTTTCACAAATGATATCAATCTTTGCATTTTCTATGGTGGCAGTTGGATTTGCAGCACCAGGTGCTATGAGTCATAATATTACTATTAATGCTATAGGTATTTTTGGAGCAATATTTTTTGCAGCTATCTCTATTTTATTGATAACTATTAAACTTATTCTTGGATTTAAAAATATGTTTGAACATGGTATTGGTAGTGAAGCTAGTCCATCTTTATGGATTATGATACCTATTTTAACACTTCTTGGTATTACTTTTATAAGAGTAAGTTTTGGGCTTGATCATCACTTTTCTCAAGCTTTAGAAAATGCCTCATTGTTTACACTTACAAGTTTAGTATTTGCACTACAACTTATTTTTGGTATGTTAGGATTTTCTGTTATGAAAAGAATAGGCTACTTTGAAGAATTTGTACATGGTGAGAAAAAGTCAGCAGTATCATTTGCATTGATTTGTCCAGGTGTTGCATTTTTTGTATTTGGTATGTTTTTTATTAATTTAGGATTAACGATGAATGGAGTTGTTGCTAAGTATTCAATTGCATATTTTATATTAATGTTACCATTTATATTTATACAATATAAAACAATAGTTTATTTCTTTAAATTAAAAAATAAATTTGCATTATAAAAAATAGATAGATTAAAAAAAGAGAGAATTTACTTTCTCTCTTTTTTTGTTTTTATAATGTTTCTTATCAACAATCCTATAAAAAACAGAGCAATTGTTCCATTTATTACAGCATTAGTAGTATCTCCTTCGATATAAAAACTATAAGCTAAATAGCTAAATACTCCACTAATAACCAAACACATATTTTACCTTTTTTGTTGTCTTTTATTTTTAAGCTCTATATTCATAGTATCATTGTTTGAACGAATTCTTATCTCACTATACTCTCTTAAAAATTTAGGAAGTTTTCTCCCATTTACTTTTAAAATATCTTCTACTAGTATATGTGCGACTTTTTGTTTTTCTTCCCCTTGAATCTTTACTATAAAATCAAATAAAAACTTAGCAACTCTATCAAGAGATATCTGCCAGGTTGAAAATGTTTGTAAATATAGCCAATTACTAAAAGCATAAAAAGTTTGAAAAACACTTTTATTAGCAACAAGAAGTTCAAAAGTTTTTATAAAATTTCCACTATTGTAAACTATATCCCAAAATCTTGCAAATCTTTTGAGTTCTTGCATAGTTTCAAATGAGATCAAATCATTAGCAAGGATATCATAAGGGGGAATATCACTATAAACCATGCCATAGATTTCATCATGACGATTAAGTGTTGTTCCTGAGAGTTTTTTTAGTACTCCTACTTGAATCTCTGCTTTACTCATACTACATAAATAGTCGAGATTTTCACCAAAACTCTCTACCCTTTCTCCAGGTAAACCTATAATTAAGTCAAGATGAATATGTGCATTTGTTTCTTTCTCTAAAAACTCTAAATTCTCTTTTATTTTTGGAATATTGAGATTTCTTTTGATGTTTTTTGCTATATCTTTTTTGAGTGTTTGGATACCAACTTCGAGTTGCAAACTATGTTTTGGAAAGAGCTTTATTTTTTCTCGTAAAGGTAGAGGAAAATTATCAGGAATCACTTCAAAGTGTGTGGTAAAAGGTTCTTTTTTTTCTAGAAAAAAATCAAGAAGTCGTGTAGCCACATCAATATTAAGATTAAAAGTTCTATCGATAAATTTAAATCCTCGCGCACCTTTTTCCCATAATATTTCAAACTCTTTTAAAAGTTCATCTACATTAAAATCTCGTACCTTTTTATCTATAGAAGATAGACAAAATTCACAATTATAAGGACAACCTCTTGAAGCCTCTACATAGATATGTCTGTTTTGAATATCATGGTTGTTATAATATTTATATGGGAGTTCTATTGTAGTTACATCTAAAAGTTCTGGTGGAAATATCTTTTGTTGAATATCTTTTTTTTCAAGAATATTTTTACAAAGAGTATAAAATTGTATCTCCCCTTCACCTTGTATAATATAATCAGCATCATCTAAGTTTACACGAAAAGGTGTATAACTAACTTCTGGTCCACCTAAGATAATTACAGTTTTTGGACTAACTTTTTTTATATAATGTATAAGTTCAGAGACATCAGAAACATTCCAAATATAGACGCCAACCCCTATAATTGTAGGTTTTTGTTTTAATATTTTCTCGGCAATATCTTGCATATTTTCATTGATAACATATTCTTGTATAGTAGCTGTATCTTGTAGTTCATGTAAGTTTGCATATAAATATCGTAGAGCTAAACTAGAGTGAGAATATCTACCATTAAGTGTAGTAAGAATTATATTGGACAAAATATTCCTTCAGTGATTGTTTTATTTTGTATTGTATCTAAAAGAAGTTTATATGTTTTGTGCAGATAAAAAAGGTATGAAAGGAGACAAGTTTAATTAAAAACTTGCCCACTCGTCATCGTCAGCTTTAGAAGCTTTAATAGGTTCTAATTGTTTTTTAGGAGCAGATGGTTTTGCATGATGAGAAGTTTCTTCTTTTTTAGGAGAAGATTCTAT
>JGI10211J34971_10003848_pt1 | contig 11964 bp, 17 predicted proteins | sample Etolagsediment_FD_34971 | JGI IMG/M metagenome (IMG submission 34971)
TTTCTCAATTTGGAAATCTGCTTTTGATTTACTAGAAAAACAAGCAGAACAAGCAGGGGAAAAAACTGGAAATTCTTTTAAAAAAGGTATTGAAAAAGTAGACATACACCCCGCTTTTAATTTTGTGGCGATAGGCGAAAAGCCAATAGAAATAAAAATAACCCCTTTAATAGATGATGGCAGAGATTTAGAGAAGAGTCTAAATGAACAACTTAACAGAATTGCAAAAGGTGGAGAAATTGGGAGTTTTTTTGCAAACGTAATAGCTTCATCTTTTGACGATTTAAAACAACAGAAAATATTTGCAGATTTGTATGAAGATTTAGAAAGCAACTTAACACGTGGTGTCGAATACGGTCTAGCAACTGGGATAGAGGGGTTTATCCAAACTGGCGATCTGGACAGATTAGGTGATGCAATGGGAGATGCTTTACTATCTGCTGGTAGTGCTGCACTTTCTAAGTTAGCAATGGAACAAGCAGCTTCACAATTCGGAACTTTAGGCGGTGCTAGTGCAATTGCAGGTGTCGGATTACTCGCCTCAGAACTATTTGGAAAAGACACCGAAGCCCCAAAAGTAGACTTTAGCGAAAAAGGTCAGAAGGCTTTTGATGAATTAATCGCATCTATTAAAGAGAATACAGCAGTACAAAGAATTTTAACACCTCAAAAAGCGCAATTAACAGAAACAGCGCAATTATCTAAAAGTACATCTGATTTAAAAACTAAATTAGACAATGGAATACAAGCCCTTAAAGAAAAAGATTTTGAAAAAGTAGCGGAACTCACGGGAATAGAATTTGATACTAGAGATTTGCTTCCGTTTTACTCAGAAGTAGGAAAAAAGTTTAAAGACTGGGGAATTGTAATAGATGAATCTAAAACAAAGTTAAAAGAAAAAACCGCCGAATTCGCATCTGCTATATCAAAAAGTGGAAAATTAACAGCGGAAGAAAGTATAAGTAAGGCTTTTAGTGCAGTAGGTGGGTCGGCTATAGATATAAACAAAGTCTCAGAAGAGAAAAAACAAAGAATAGCAGCGGACTTACTTAAAAAAGATCAAAACATTAGGAATAAAACTTTAGACCTTATTTCAAACGGTGTAGAAGATTTTACAAATAAACTTACTACTAATGAAATGGCAATTACTGGATTTTTTGATGATTTTCCACAAGCCAAAAGAGCTTTAGAAAATTTTATATCATCAACAGAAGAAGCAACAAAAGCGCAAAATGAATTAACCGAATCGCAAATAGTTACGCTTACAGATATTACAACAGAACAACAGAATTTTATAGACTCAACTCTACTCACAACAAAAACAAGTGAAGAGGGATTAGACTTCTTAAAAAGACGATTAGAAGAAGAAGATGATCTAGCGGATAAAATACGTGAAACAGTAGAAGCAAAAGGTGAAGAAGCTACAACAGCAGAACTTCAACAACTGCAAACAGCAGAGGGTAGAGTATTAGACTTTGCTACTCAATTAAGAGACTTTGCCACGGAAGCATTCGGAAGCACAGAAATAGCAAAGAACGCAACAGCATTAGCCATTGAAACGGTAGATAAAAACCAAAACGAAGCTATAAACATTACTGAAAGATTATTAACTAAAAACAATGATTTACTAGAAGAGATTAGGGACGGAATCGATCGACAAAATAGAATCTATGAAGAGGTGGTAACAATAGTATGATTTTATTAGAACTAACCTACAACGGTACAACTAAATACATGTGTGATTACAATTCACGCAGATCAGCAGGGAGAGGAATAACACTAGACGGAAATTTCTACAAGCCGTCACTATTAAACCAGCCTAACATTAATCTAAGCGGTAAAGCATTAATCAAAGCAAGAGCATTAAACGTAAATATCAAAAGAGACGATATTAACGACTTTGGAGACAACCAACTAACCGCAACTATCTACCTTTGGAGCGAAAAAGATTCCGATAGTAAGTTTATAGTTTTCAAAGGTAACGCGGTACGAACTGCATTTGATAGTAACCAATACACTTACAAGCTCGACACAAAGCGGTATAATTTAGATAATAATTTATTAACAGATGCGCCAAATCTAAAAGCGGATATTGGTAATTCTGACAGCTTTACAGATAAAAGGGTTTATCCGATGAACTTTGGTTATGTTAAATATGTTGCACCTCTTCAATTAGCGGTCTTATGTGGTGCTGGGTGTAGTGAGTATTCATACATAGATGGAAAAGTTACAAACGCTTATGATGGTGGTGTAGACGGCATAAACTACGAACAGCCATCAGACACAACGGTTAAAGTAAATGGCGCAGCAACGACCTATGATTTTTTAGTAGATGTAGATGCAGTTAGCGGTGGCACTGGTTTAAAAGCAGGTCAAAAAAAAGTAACTAGAATAAACAAAGTTGTAAGATTATCGGGCGGTAGCTTCTCTTATCCCTCAAATATGCCAGATATTGATGATTATGGATTTATAGATGGGGATATTTTTATCAATGGAGATGATGACAACACCCAATATTTATTAAATGGCTCCACATGGAGTATATTTATTGATGAGCGCAGCAAACTAGGACTAAATACAGACGGGCAAATAACTCAAATTTTAAAAGGTGCTAACTTGCCATCAACAGGGCAGGGCAATGGGTTAAATGCCACACAGTCGCACATGGGCTACTTTGACGGCACAAACTGGAATGCGGTTATCCAAAGCAATGGTCAGTTTTATTTTGGTGATGGTGGCACTAAAGTGGGCACAAACAATTTTTTAAGCTATACGGGTGGAAATTTTGTAATAAGCACTAATCAATTTCAAGTGGATTCACTGGGAAACGCGACACTATCAGGATCATTGACTGCATCTAATTGGAATTTAGACGGTGATTATGGTTGGTCACAAAATGGGTTAATTTTAAACGGAATACTATTAGACCCTACAACTACTGGTGCGACAATAGAAGAGGGTGATATAACACTATCAGACACTAAAACGATAGGATTCACAAAAACAAAAACAGAATCTTTTATATCGTCTTATATTTATGATAATTATTCTTCATCTTCAAGTTATCAGGACTGGGTAAAAGGGGTTCATATTGAATCAAAGCACATTTACAACATGTCTACAACCGCATCGGATTTTGAGCATACTATAGTAATACCCGTGACTGGTGCAGCTGGAAGCACTGGAGAAGCTAAATTATATTTCGATGGCACTGACTTAAAGTTAAGAATAGGCGCAAGCACTTACACGATAGATAAGACATAGGATACATGTTTACTTTTTATTATTATTCAAGTAGAATATTCATAATGAATAATTTAAAAGGATAATAATGGATAATAATGGATAATTTAGTATCAATTAAGAATGGTAAAGTGTTTACAACCAGCATGCAAGTCTTTGAAGCTTTTGATGAAAAATCGCATAGAAATATATTAAAAAAAATAGATCGCATGACTGCACAAAATGGAGCAGTCCTCAAAATGTTCAAAGAAACGACATACACCAATAGCCAAAACAGAAACTTTAGAATGTTTGAAATGAATCGTGATGGCTTCGCGCTACTGGTAATGAGTTTTACTGGTGAAAAAGCTTTAGAATGGAAACTTAAATTTATAGAAGCATTTAACCTAATGGAGCAAAAACTCCTAAATCAATCTAATGTGCAATGGTTAGAGGCTAGAGAGCAGGGGAAAATCGTCCGAAAAGAAGAAACGGACACTATAAAAGACTTTGTAGAGTACGCAACCAAACAAGGAAGCCGAAACGCAAAAATGTACTACGCAAACATAACCAAAATGGAATATAAAGCACTAGAGCTAATACAACAAAAAGATGAAAAGATAAGAGACTCTTTAAACATAGTACAATTAAATCAGTTATTCATAGCGGAAAAGCTATGTACGCAAGCCATAAAGCAAGGGATGGAAGATAATTTGCATTACAAAGAGATATACATTTACGCTAAAGATGCGATTTTAAACTATGCGGATAGTATTAAAATGATACGGTTACATTAATGAGTTTAGAAACAGCAATCAACAAAATAGCATCACTAACAAGCCTGCCAACTAACACAACTAACGCAAGCGGTACAGTAGACATCAACCAACACGAGCCACGCCAAACAACGCAAGAGCGTAAAATGAGCGAATTCTTAGAATATGGGGAACACATAGGTTACATATCACCTATTAACGATACCCTTTATCTATACGACAAACTAAGAACGGGAACGGCAACAGAACTAAACAATTATGAAATTGAATCAGTAAGCGCAAAAGAGTCGGCAAAGATAATTAAAACATTTAGCACAACGACAACTAAAAAAGACTTTGTTCGAAACAACAACACGCCACAAATCAAAGAAAGTCCTATAACGATAAGCGTAGCAACCAATCAAACTGGAGAAGATCAAACAGTAAAGGCAATATCAGAACCTTACACCCTTAACGCTGGGCAAGTAGAGTTTGACAACAGTAATCTAACTACAGTACTCACACGTAAAGCAAGTGTTTATTTATCTGATATAATAGAAATTATAACCAATGAATTTAAAACAATGCAAATAGGTGACATAGTTAGTTTTGACACTACCTATAANACTAANCGCAATGTAAAAAAAGGCAATGGTACAATGGTTGTAATATCGCAAGAGTACAACACTTCAAAATTACAAACTAAATTAATAGGACTAGGGAGTTTTACGGAATCATGAAAAAATTATTAATAGGCGCATTATTAACAGCATCACTATCGGCGTTTGAGGTAGTACCTTATATCGGGATGGCTATGGACGTTAGCAGATTTGAAGATACAAATAGCAAATTAGACAGTAATTCACCTTTGGGGCTTTTCGGGATAAGTGCTGGATGGAAATATTTAGACTTTAGTATTAATCACTTATCAAGTATCCCCGACGTAGGGCTAGAGAGCAGAGGGCTTAACACATACGGAGCTAAGCTTAAATTGCCAATAGGCAACACAGAATTTTACGGAGGATATTTTGGGCATAATCGTAAGTTTGACGGGGCTTATTACTCTAATCGTTTTAGCAATCGCATTTATAATATTGGTGTAAAATACAACTATGACAACGATAAAGAGCTTTTTATTGAGTATCTAAAAAGCAAAGAGAAGGAAAAAGTAAACGCTTTAATGTACGGTTTTAGGTTAAACTTTAGAGATATAATATGATCGCATTTAATCACAATGGTAACAGAGTAAGTGTTAATTATGCCAATAATATAGACTTGACTAACACTCTAACGAAATACAGCCGTGAAGTAGCAACGGGAACAAGCAGTACAGTATCGTTTCAATTTACTTTTACGGGTCGTGATTTTGTACTACTTAATACCAATGCTACAAGTGGAACTATTTTAAGCGTTTATCCAAGTTCTAATTTGACAACAATATCAACACCTACAACAATATCAACAGATACAGACTACACGGGAAGAGTAACAATAACAAGCGGTACAACTGTAACGGTAAATAGTGGCGCAACTATGCGTGTAATTGGCAATGTAGGTTACGACAATGAAGCGATCGACTTCAATGTAAACAATCTCAAAAAGACTGATCTTTATTTTGATATGGGTAGCTCTAGAACGTGGACTGTATCAATGACCCTAAACGCTTCAAGCAATGTAACAATAGGCTCTCTAATCGCTGGAAACTTCACGACCTACGGAATCACAACAGCATTAACCAAAAAAGAACAAGAGTTGAGCGGTGAGTTTACTTTTGAATCTAAGATAAGTAATTACGATGCCTTAAAGAATGCAATCTTAGAAGATGATAGTTTTGTAGTTATACCTTCAAGGGCAAAGAATGGCATCTTTATCGCCTATGGTAAAATTACTCTAAATGATACTAATTTCACAGCTAATAAGTTTATAGATAGTGAAATAGCAAATACAGCGAAGGCGGTTATAAATGGCTGATTTAGAGGTAAATAGTATTACAAATAGTGCTGGAACAGGTGCGGTTGATTTTCCAAAAGGTATAGAATCAAATAAATTAATAATAGGATCAGGGGGCGGTATAAGCTTTGACAATGGTTCTAACTATTTAGATGATTATGAAGAGGGAACATTCACTGTAACAACAGCAGGAGACGCAACTGGGGTTATTGCGAACACAGCAGGAGAATATACAAAGGTTGGCAACATTGTAACTGTTAGAATAGTTTTTCAAGTAACTACTAATTTTACATCAAATGCTATTTCAGGACTCCCTTATCATCCGTCTGGCACAACTGCCATAAGTAGTGTGGCTTCTGTTACACCAGTATTAACACAAATAAATGAAAACGTAGTTGGTTTTTGTAGTTTTGGTTCTTCTGGGATTGCATTCAAAAAAGATAATAACGCTAATTCAAATCACCTACCCAATACGACTAATAATATTTATAGATTAGGCATTACTTACAGAACAGCATAAAAAGGAAAAAAATGTCACTAACAGCACAAACAACACTAAATAATGGATTACCTACATTTAATGGATATTGGTCAATTGTCAAAGACAGACGGCAAAAAACTTCAGACGGCTTCAAAACGTGGATTTACTTAAATGTATTCGCGAATGAAGAAGCAAAGAAAAACCGTAAGTCACTACTAGAAAAAGATCATGTACTATGTTTTGATGGATTGCTAAGCTATTCACAATCTTATCAACAATTAAAAAACATGGGCGCTAATCACGGTATTCAATGCACCGTAGACTTTTCAACTGCCCAAGATGCTTAAACTATCAGACTACAGATACCAAAACGACGTGTTAAGAATGACACGTCACCTCATAAGTAAAGAGGTCGCACAATTAAAGCAAGCGCAAAAGCTACTACACGCACAAAAAAACTACTCAGAAGATGAATACTTTCAAGGTTGTTTTGATACTTACAACGACATTTTAGAAAAAATTTCTATCATAAAAACACCTATCCATAAACTACGATAATAAACACAAACGTAACACAATTTAAGTTAAACTATGTAATAATATTTTCCATAATTTTAGGGGGTAAATATGAAAGATAAAAACTTTAATCAAATCATGAACCAAGTCTACAAAGATAAGCACATTGAGCGTAAGGCTTTATATTACATGCGTGGTATGTCAATGTACCAAAAGGCGTTATTCGAGCTTAAAATGGCAACTAAGGGGCTATAAATGTATAGTATTGAAAGTATTATAGTCATGCTACTACTTATATTAATAGTATTTGGCGTAATAGGTCACGTCTTAATAGACTGGGAATAGCATGTTAATACCAATTGAGAAGCTATGTAAAGAGCTAGGGCATAACAAGGTGCTACCAAAAAGAGAGCATATGACAAAGCTTATAAAAAATCAAGAAAACTAGAACGTGCAAAAGCGAATTATGACAAAGATCAACCTAAAAAAATACAGCCTAAAAAAAAGGTAGAAATATCAAAAAAATCTATAAAAGATCAACGAAAACATGAAGAAGATTTGATAAAAGCGCATTACAAAAAGAACGGGATTGAACCTTTTAAAGATGCGCATAAATTTGAAGATATTCCAAACGAGGCTAGAATATCAAATAACGCTGGCTTTAGCGTGTCTACAATGAATTTTTAAAGGTAAATAATGAGCGCAAATATTGAATTAATACAACGAAAAAAACGTCTTTATGGCAATAATTTTAGCGAGTTAAGCATTGCATGGAGCCAGCATTTAACGGTTACTGTAAGTGAAAGAGACGTAGCAAAAATGATGACTTTTTTAAAACTTAGCAGGCTTGACAACCTCATCAAAGAGCGTGAAAAAATAGAATCTGCATTAAAGCGAGGTGTCAATCTAAGTGCTAAAAATAGGCTTGAAAGCGATCTTCACGATATAGAAAACGCCATTGAAGACACGATGCAAGATAAAGAAGCGTATGAGTGGATAACATATAATTATGAACAATATTTAAATTTATAAACAGTTTTGGTATAATAAATATGAACTTAAAACAAGAGCATTAATTACCGCTTAACCAATTGGTTTTGTATGGTATAATCACTTAAATCCTGGTTTAGGCTGGGTCGCTGGAGTGATTACCACGTAACAACCTTTTTGATTTACTTAAGCAAGTCGAGCTTCCGTCTCGGCTTATATGCCCACTATTGCGGATTCGCTGATGGTGGGGATTAAGTTGAAACTAAATACAATATACACGAACATTTAAAAATAGGGTTTACACTCTTGGCGGAGCCACCCTATCTTTAAGTGTTTATAAGAGCTCCGCCAAACTCTCATTAAGCACTTTCAAAAAACAAAAACAACAACACTTGGCAGAACACATAAAGGAACAACATGAGTAAGGATATTTCTATCCAAAATAAAGAGGTTTCTATTTCATCTTTGGAAATAGCAGAAATGACTGGGAAGCGACACGACAATATTATTAGAGATATTGAGTCTCAATTATCAGAGGTTAGCGATCTCCTCAGATTTGAGGGCATCTATAAAGATAGGGCTAATAGAGAAAAGAGATGTTACAACCTACCTAGACGAGAAGCATTAATTTTAGTTAGTGGTTATGATGCAACACTTAGAGCAAAGATTATAGACAGACTAGAAGAGCTAGAAAAGTCTCTAAATCAAAACATCATAGCTTTACCTAATTTTAATGACCCCGTTGAATCTGCACGTGCTTGGGCTGATGCAGTAGAGAAGAAGCAAATAGCATACAAAGAGCTAGAAGAACAAAGACCGCTGGTATCTTTTGCTAAAAGTGTAGAAGCATCGGTTAATACTATTCTAATAAGAGAATGGGTTAAGACAATATCTCAATCAGAGGGCGTTAAGATAGGTCAAAACAAGGCTTATAGATGGCTACGAGATAACAAATATCTAATGAAGAATAATGAACCTTATCAAAAATATATAGATAACGGATATTTTGAAGTAACTGTTACTTTAGTTGCAACACCTCACGGAACTAAAGAAAACCTTACAACTAAGATTACTGGAAAGGGTCAGGTTGCTTTAGCTGGAAAGATATCAGAGGGGTTTAGAAATGAGTATTAAACTAATGAGCATTGCTTGGGATACTCCACTAAAAGGGGCTGATAAACTTATATTATTGGCTTTATGTGATTTTGCTAATGACGAGGGTGTGTGTTATCCATCAATCTCAACTATCGCTAAAAAGTCTACCTCTTCAGAAAGAACTGTATCTTATGCAATCAAAACACTTGAAAAAATAGGTGTTATTTCACACGAAAAAAGATCAAGAGAAAACGGAAGCAGATCATCAAATGTATATAAAATTGATATTAAATCATTGTTTGATATTGATTTTAATGAATACAAAACAAGTAAGACAGAAGTATCCAAACCGCAAAAATTGCATACCACTTTAGAGGACAACCAAACTGCAATTTGCGACAACCAAACTGCAATTTGCGACAACCAAACTGCAACAGTTGCAGACCTTGAACCGTCAGTAGAACCGTCAGATAAGAACCACCAGTATAAAGGGGGTGGAAATTTTGATCTTTTTTGGAAAGCATACCCTAAAAAAGTAGGAAAAATTCATGCACAAAAAGCTTATACAAAAGCTATCAAAAAAACCACACATGAAATAATAGTGTCTGGTTTGGAAAATCAACTTAATTGTAAGAGTTGGAAAAAAGATGATGGGCAATATATCCCACATGCTTCTACATGGCTAAATGGTGAAAGATGGAACGATGAAATTACAACAGTCACAACACCTACAACACAGCAAAGACGAGAAGCACACGACAAGATAAAGGCTCAACTACATGCAGCAGGTTAAAGATCAATTCTTAGACGCAGTTTGTGAAAAGATAGGCTACGGGGAAGATCAAAAATCAAATTATTTTCTTTTCGGTGAAGTAAAGGACATTACAGACTGCATAAGACCGCAAGACTATGAGGCTTTTATTAAAGCACTTAGTAACTACAAGCAATACCACAAGGGCATAGAGAAGTTAAAAGCGGTTTATGACCAATTTACAGCGCAATATAAATCTGAAGTTCTAGGAATAGACAAAGAGCAATTCGCTTACGAACTAGAGGCAAAGATTGAACGTGTGGATTATATAGCTCACAAACAAGCTAATGGATTAAGCGAGTACAGATCAAAGATTGATAGTTTAAAAGCAGAAGATATTAAAAACCAAGATAATGCGCCATACTTTGACGAGAAGCAACTTTATATCATTCAGAGTATAGGAAGTATCCAAAAGTGCTTTTCGTTGATTACAGAGGGATACAGCGCGTTTAAAACGAGGGTTTTAGTTGAACTTAACAGAACAGAAAACGAAAAAGCGCAAAAAGTGCTAAAAATTGGAAGTGAAAAGCCGAAAGTAAATCATGAAGTTTTAAATAGATTGGAGATAAAAAAGTGAAACAAATAGACGAAATAGAACTAAACCTAAGAAGATTTAACGCAATGGGGCTAACGGTGCATAAAATTGTATTGCCTGCTGAAATTTGTAAAACGCTAGTAGATGAGGTGGTTTTCGATGATGACACTATTGAGATTCACAGCATGCAAGATTATAAGTTTTTAGTTGATATTAACGCCGAAGTTGTGCAATACATGGTTACATTGGATAGCTAATGAGTACAATTAAACACAGCAAGTTAGGCGGAATACACGAACTAATAGACGAAGATTATCTTAATCACATTAGAGAGATGCAATGCTGCGTGCAAGGGTGCAATAACTACGCGTCACCTCATCATATACAGAGCCGAAAAAGAGGGCGAAATGACAGTAAAGTTATACCACTATGCGCAAAACATCATGTAACTGGTGGGATAAAAGAAGCCATACATCAAGCTGGAAAATATACTTGGCAAAAAATCTACAATATTGATATTGAAGAACTAGCAGACAGATTATGGGGTGAATACAGTAAAAATAAATTATAATAATAATCTTAACTTGGGAGGTAGCTCCTCCTATTCCATGAGTTAAGAAATACAAGTTAAGGCTCTTCAGTGGAATACAAACAAATAAAACTTATAAGAAAAAATAAAAAATATAAAGACAAAAATGGACACACGAGAACAAATTATATATGGTTGTGCCCATATTGTAACAATGAGTTTATAGCTTTGAAAAACGCAATAGAATCAGGTAGACAAAAATCTTGTGGTTGTCAAAAATTAAACATTACTAAGCAAAAAATAACTAAGCACGGAAAGCACAACACCAATCTTTATAAAACATTAGTATCGATTAAAGGGAGATGCTACAACGAAAAAGACCCTAGCTTTAAAAATTATGGTGGTCGTGGAATTTCTGTTTGTGAAGAATGGAAAAATAATTTCATTAATTTTTACAATTGGTGTATGGATAATGGATATAAAAAAGGGCTAACAATTGACAGAATAGACGTAAATGGAAATTATGAGCCTAATAATTGCAGGTTTGTTGATAGATTTATACAAAATAGAAATACTAGAAAAATACAAAAAAACAACACCAGCGGGTATAGGGGTGTTACTTCTAAGAAGAATGGTAGATTTAGAGCAGGTATAACAGTAAATAATAAACCAATAACACTAGGAACATATGCAGAGGCTAGGCATGCTGGAATGGCTTATGATACTTTTGTAATAGTCAATGGGTTGGAGCATACAAGGAATTTTGACTAATGAATATAAACGCAATTAGACTAATTTTCGCTAAGGCTATAATATTTGCAGGATTTTTAATAGCAATAATTTATATAAAGAACTGAAACCATGAAATACAACGTAAAAATAACAAACAAGAAAACGAACAAAGTGAATTATGCTTTTTATAGTGCGGTAAATAAGAACGAAATAAGAGCATACTTATTACGCAACGACAAAGAAGAGAACAAAGAGTTTTACACTTTTGAAATTATAGAAATAGACATTTTTTAAAAAACTTTCTAAATCTCCTTTACTTTTAAGTTAAAACGTGTTACAATTGTGATA
>JGI10211J34971_10003849_pt1 | contig 11964 bp, 13 predicted proteins | sample Etolagsediment_FD_34971 | JGI IMG/M metagenome (IMG submission 34971)
ATAATTGAGGTGTATTTAGATATACAGCGTATCTCATCTCTTGACTATTTGTTTTATATCTTCTACGGATTGTCTCGTATGCCTCTCTTCTACTCTCTAATTCTTTTTCTGTATAAGTTTCCATAATGTTTGTTGTTTTAATGTTTGTCTTACAAATATACAAAATCTTTTCTAATATATCAAAAAAAAAAAGGAGATAATTTCTTACCTCCTTTTCCATAACAACAAAAAAATTAAAACCAAACAATTATGATTTATATTAAACATCAGGCAAAACCTGTAAAACACTTTTTTTATAAATATCAAGGATAAACCTAACTTCACTTAAACAATCCTCCATATCGTCTCCTTTTTTTATTTTAATCAATCTTATTATATCATCCGTAGTTATATTGATGGCGTCTCTTAATTTAGCACACATAATATAATCTTCCGCCATTAAATAACTTAATAACAATGCGTGATATATTTCTATTTCCTTCTCATATAAATCCACTATATCGTTGGATGATAGTTTAGTTGTTGAGATATCCATCAACCAATCTATACTATCTCTAATCTCGTTATTTTGAATTATTTCGTCAAGATGTAATTCCAACTTTTTTCTATTATACATAATATTATTTTTCATAACTTTTCTCATCTCTATATATAAATATCTCGTTATTTGAAAAAGTTCATCAATCACTCCAAATATTTTTATCTTTTTTTATTTTAACCACATTGAATATACTTTTCCATTTGTGTCTATCAACCACATATCCTGTTACTCTTCCACCATCTCCACTTTGTGTAGCTAATCTTATACCTGTCCTTTTTTCATCAGTGTTGAAGAATTCTCTTATTTTATCCATTTCAACGAAGTATGCCAATTCATGGTAAGGGAAGTAATAGACGAAGTAATCGGCTTTGGATGAGGTAATACCGCTATCTCTTCCATTACATTTAATCTCAATAAACATATTGTTGGTATAGTATCCTTTTAATTTCTCAAAACAATCTGTCTTAACTTCAAAGGTTTTATCTTCAACTGTATCACCAGTCATTCTAAAATCATACCACTTATCATTTCTGTAATAAGCTATTTTGTATTCAGGTTTCTTTTTTGTTATATAATCAGCGATTACACGCTCTCCTTTGTTTCCTTGGTCTAAATCAGACCACCACTTTTCTTCTCCAGTCATTTTTTTTATAAGTTTGTTGTTGTTATTATTTACTTATAAATATGTTGAAGTTGAAAACTTTTTACCTTAATCCTAATTTTTTTCTTACCATCGCTCTTAATCTTGTAAATCTTCTAACATCTCTTTCACTATATTCACCTTTTTGCCATTCTTTTGGTTTCTTATAACCCCTTGAATAATATTTTAACATTTCATCATAATCAAATTGAAGGATATCTTTTATCTTACTTAACATAGGGTCTTCATAAAACTCATATTCTCTATCATATGTCTCCTCAGGCAACATATCTATTGTGATGTTAGGGTTATACTTTTGACTATCTCTCCAACAACCATACAAGTAATTTCTGTAAGTTATAAACATATAGTTTTCAATGTTAGACATATCTACTCTACCTTCATTATACTTGTCTAATAATCTAAATAATACTTCTGAATATGCTTCATCTCTATCTACATATTTGAAGTATCCACTAAAAGCGTATTCATACTTTCTACGCACTTTATCTAATAATTCTTTTATCTGTAATTCTTCCATACTTATAAGTATCACCAAAGTTGAAGAAATACAAAATAGTTTCAATATGGTGAATTTTACCATAGTAATTTTTACTATACTACTATGGTAATTTTTACTATACTACTATGGTAATTTTTACTATACTCAATAATAAGATTATTAAATAAGATTATTAAATAAGAATAAAAATAATATAAAATAATATAGTAATTTATTATAATAACGCGCGCAAGAAAAATATTTTTTTAATCATTTGATAATTTTTTATATTTTTCATATATTTATAATTAAACAATAAAAAAATTAAAAACTCAAAGAAATGAAAAAAGAAGAATTTATTAAAATCCAATTAGATTTATTGAATAGAAAAGATATTACTCCAACAGAAAAATTAGTAATAGCTTATCTCAAATCACTACAATCAAATAATAATTATCATTATGCTGGTGTTCCATCATTAGCAGAATGTTTGGGAATGAAAAAAGATAACTTAAATAAAGTAATCACCAAATTAGAAGATAAAAAGATTATATTCAAATCATCTGATAAAAAATATATCCAAAAAAGATATAATCAAAGAATGGCTATTGTATTAGTTGATAATAATAATCCTTATCCAACGAATAATACACCAAAGGTTAAATCTAATAAAGAAAAAACTAAAAGTAATACCAATACACCAAAGGAAGAAAAAGAATTCGTTAGAGAGGAAATTTCATATAAATTATTTGGTAAAGAATTATCTATACCAAAATATATGAAAGAAGATTTTGAAAAATATATACTCAACAGAAATACTATACTCAAACAGGCTTTAAGAAAAAGTGATGTAATCAGAGAAGATTACTTAAATGAAAAAATTGAAGAAATTAAAAATAGATAAAAATACTATTGATTAAACCAAAATAATTTTATATCATTATATTAGTTTGTTGTTGTAAAAAGTTTAATATAAATTTTTATTATACTTTTCTTTGAGGTCAAAAAGTGGGATTGATAGATGTTAGGTCAATCCCCTTTTTATTTATAGATATTTAATTAAAAATATCAAAGACACCACAGCACAAGTTATTCCAACTATCATCATTTCTTTAATTCAGTTATATCTTTTTTTATTCCCTTCAATCCTGTTATAAGATTTTTGATTATTTCAATAATAGATTTATTACCCATCTTCATTGAGTTTTCATTTATTGATACACTCTCAATAAATACCGCAATCACACATACCATTTTTGATAGGAAATATTCAATCTGGAATAGTTTCTCACCAAAGACATACTTATCCATCAAAAAAGAAATTAAGATTGCCACAGAGTAAAAAATAATCTTTGGTATAATATTAAAAAGTTTATGTGATTTGAAACTCTTCTTACCATCAATTTTAATACAAGTCCAAATACCTGTAATAGTATCTAAAAAAACCATCGCTACCATAATAAGTATTAAGGGTTTGATTGGTAAAATAAGAGTGCAAAACGCTGTTAAAAATAGTGTGATGTTTTTCATAATCATTTAGTTTGAAGGTCCGTAATATTTCTTATATAATCTCCAATCAATATCTTCATCTAATACAATGTCGTTGTCGTATCTTGTTTCCAATGTTGGTGTAATGTTTTCAATATTATCTGTATCGTTATATAGAGGGAATAATTTACTATTCTTACAAAGAAATTCCACCACGCGTTCGTCAAAATAATTTGCCTTCGCTACTAAATCTTCTTTTAAGTATTTCAAAGATGGTAAATCAATAGGGTCAGAATAGTCGCCTCTTAACTTCTGTGCTCCTTTCGCTGTAATCTTCATAGTTCCATATACCAAAGCTTCTGATGCCGCTCTATATGCAATCCCTCTCTTTAATAATAATACCAATTCTTCTTCATCACTATTAAGAGTTTGTGCTATAAACTTAGCCTTCAAATCTTCATATAAAGGTCTTCCAACTAATTCTCTTGTATTGATTAGCTCAATTACCTCCAATTGAGGAATTATCTCACTAACATCCATATTAGCGGATATTGGTGTGAATTGTTTTAGATAATATTCTGTTACAAATGATGTGAAATTTGCCATAGTATTTTAGTTTTGTGTAGTGTTATTTTTGTTTAATTCCAAAGGTTTGATACGGAAGTTTATTCCATCCAATCCAGCTGTTGAGAATAACTTATTTATTATCCTATTCAAAAATTGTTGGTTTGGTCTAATTACGAATTTATCAAATGCTTCAATCTGTGTTTCAAAATCAGCTGTCCCTAATTTACCTGGTATAGATATCCCAAATAATTCAGGTGTTGTAACCCTCGCACCTGTTAAAATCTTTGATTGAATTTGGTCTGCTAACACTGTGTATTGTTTATCAAGGTTAGATGTTTGTATTGGTTCAACTTCTGGAGCTAATTCCTTACCATCAGAAAACATTGTAATAGCTTTACCACTATTCTTAACTCCACCAAACGATTGTTTTAACCCTCTGACGATGTCATCTCTTTCTTCCAATGTCTTCGGTTTCCTAAAAAATCTTATGATAACAGATGGGTTAAAACCATTCTCTAAAAGTGATTTATAGAATAACCCTGTTTGTCCTTCAAGCTGTATCCAATTACATGATGCCAAATACGATGGTTCCCAATAATATTCGTTTGAAATCATTTGTGTCCCTAAATATAAAAGTTGTCTATGGTTTTCCTTATTCGTAACATCAAATGTCGCCATATGGACTGGGTCTTCTCTTCTATTACTCCAATCTCTTTTGTAGTAATAACAATCAACATCACCATCTTCAAACTTACCACTTCTAATATGTTTTGGACTAATTCTTGTAAATTTAACAACCTTTGAGAAATCTAAACTCCAAATCACTTCAATAGCAATACTACCATATAATTCCAAATCCTTTGCCAAATCTCTTACAAAGTCCTCAATATCTCTTCTACCATCAACATACTCAATAAGTTTATATAGGTTAAGTTTTTGTTCATCTGTAAGGTTTGTATCATCCAATTCAAAACCATCACCAGCAACGATTAAACTCTTAGCGTCAATAATAGCCTGATGAGTTGGTGATGTATTGTATAAGTTTTGTAGGTATTCAGGGTATTGTTCCCCTTCATCCGTAACATACTCTACCCATTCTCTATTTTGTTGCTCCTTAATAATTGGTAAAGAGTTTTCCATCTTTAAGTTGAATATTGTATCAACAGCATCACCACCATTTGATGTTGGTAATTCAGGTGTAGTTTCAACCTTATTATTCTTATTAAAATTAAATATTCCCATTTCTTAATTATTTATATATGTCATTTATTCTGGCATCATTACCTCTAACTTGTAATCTACCCTCTTCTAATATTTTTCCTGTTGTGTATTGTATATCCAATGTATCGGCACTAAAAGGTGTATCACTTTCATATACCTTATATCTCCATTCACTTGTATTACCTGTTAGATAAATCTTACCATCCAATAAATCATTTGGGTTTGTATTATTATAAAATTCTTGTATTCTAAAATAATTGTATCTTTCAGGTATATCAGACAAATCATCCGCTGTAAATTTTACCGATTGTTGTGTCCCTTCATTCTCAACTACGAATAAATAATAATTGGGCACATTTAATAAGTAATACTCACTCTTTTCTGTTAAAGTAAGGACTACATTATTAGTTTTCTGTTTATCTAATCTTATCATCTCTTTTTTTATAAAATATATAATTGGTAAATTTTGTTTATATAATTTGGCCGATTGAAATAAAGTTAGTATCTTGGTTGTATAAATATTTGAGTTATGGAAGAGAGAAGATTAAAAATCATTGAGAAGATTAAAAGAGTTAAAAATTTTTATGATGGTTATATTGAAGAATTGGAAGAGATGTATGACAATGGTGAAGAAGATGTAATCATTGATATTGAAGAAACCCAAGAAAAGTTAAGATACATTGAATACGACATTCAACACTTATCTGATGAGGTATTTAAGAAGATAAATTTGGATATATTTGAAGATATATATAAAGATTATGATGAAGAGGGTTATTTAATATAAAAAAAGGGAGGTAAAAAATACCTCCCCTTTAATAAAACTATATAGAGGGATAATTACGGTGCTGGTATCAACAACGCTGGAATGATTGTGTTATCCACCTCTGGTGCGTTATCCGCTTCTTCTGATGTGAAAGTTAAGTTATAAGAGTTAGCATCTCCTTTAGCTACTCCTGAACCACCTGCTACTTCTGTTAAGTAAGCTCCACTATCTTTACCAAATAACCAATATAAACCATTACTATCTAAAACGATGATAGCCAATTGTTTTTGACCAGCCGCTAATTCTCTGATAGCCTCAGCTTTCGTTTTATCTCTTCTGTGTAAAATTAAATTTACTGATTGGTTAAAGAATGTTGAACCATTCTCAATATTCACATTTATTGTTTCTTCGTAAGACGAAGTATTTCTATTAAACTGGTATTCCCAAAACTGAGAAGTTGTTGCCATAGTGATAGCTGTTACTTCTGATGAAGCTTCAACATAACTCTCAATATTACACCAATCTGTAATATAGATTTTTTCAACACCTCCAGAGTTTAAATCACAAGATTTTACAATCCCACCAGTTATTAAACTACAATTACAAGCCATTTTTTTATGTTTTTATTTAAGTATTATTTTTTATTTTAGTTGGTTAAGGGAGGTGTTTCCTCCCCTCACCTATTCACATTTACATATAGATAATCTTATGCGTAATAAACGATTTCTGAACCATAGATAAAATCAACCCCAAATTTGAAATCAGAAACAAAACGAACTGTTCTAGCTCCTGAGATATTTCTTTGTGGTAAAATTGTAGCCTCACCCATATCAGACATTAAGTCAGTCAATAATAATAAGTTATCTTGAACTGATGCTACGATTTTATCATCACCTAAACCTGGTGCTACGATGATTTTAACTCCTAAGAATTCTAAATCTCTGTGGTTTTGCATGTAATACATCTCAGCTGATGCTGACGCTAAAGCTTGTCTGTAAAAACCAGCTGTTTTAGTGTTGATGTAGATAGCTAATCTTTCGTTATCTTTAACTGTTGCTGGGATAGCGTCATATACTTTATTCATCTCAGAGATGATGTTTGATGCTGATAATGTAGTAGCTGTCAAAGCGATTACATCACCATCAGCCGCTAACTTATCTTGTAATCCTTCAGCACAAGTGAAGTTAGATGCAACTGTAGCTCCACTTCCTTGCCATACGATATATTCTAAATCGTTAGATACTTTCTTAGCTACTTCTTGAACTAAATAAGCTTCAACTGTGTCTGGCATCACTTGGTCTGAATTAGACCCAGCTCTTAATAAATCAGATAAATAATTTCGTTCAAAAGTTTGAGCACACCACTCAAGCCCGATATTTACATCACATACTTCAACTGTTTTTTGTGATAATTCTCCTTCTCCTGTTGGTGAGAATGAACAAGTTCCATCTTGTAAAATTGACCCTAAATTTAATTGAGCAATTTTAGCTTTTGATTTAACATCAGGGATTAAACGGAAACTTTCTTTTGATACCCCTTTTAATAATGCCTCGCTGTAAAAACCTTCTAAATCTTTTCCTGCGAATATTGTATTATCTACAAATGATAATTTGAAATTTGAATTTTTCATAATTTTTATTTTTTTATTTTGTAATTTTTATTATTAAGTATTATTTACTCTTTTATTGTAGATTTTTTTATCTAAACTTTCTAATTGTGTTTATTCTACTTGATAATTCTTCCTCCAATTTGATTTTTCTATCATCAGATTTTTTAGTGATTGTTTCAGCACCTGCCATCTTTGATAACTCCTCAATTTGAGATTTTAATTCTGTAGCCATCTCTTCACCTTTTTCAGCAAACTTTGTCTCTAACTCTGTTAGTTTATTTACTAATTCAGCGTTTTGTGCTACAAACTGGTCAAAAAGTGGTTGAACAACTGACATTACTTTTTCTTCAAAAGATAACTCCTCTTCAACTTCTTTAACCTCATCAGTAGTTTCTTCTGACATTTCTTCTTCAACTACTTCTTCTTCTTTTTCCATGATTTCAACAACTTTTCCTTCAGCGTCTAAAATCACTTTAGCACCACTCTCTAATGTGTGTTCACCTTCTGGTGCTTTTTCAGTCATTTCTGGGTCTAAAAATAAAGGTGTTCCTACTCCAACTTCTTCTCCATCAAAGTAAATTTCAACACCATCATCTCTTTTCACCATTCCTAATTTTGTGTTTTCCATTTCTGTATTTTTATTTATTTTATTATGTGATAATTCTACCAACTCAGCGTCAGCTTTGATTTCTACACTAAATCCTTTTACTTCTTCACCTTTAACATACTTGTCCCAAAACTCCTTATCTTCAACCTTAACCGCTCCAAACCAAGTCCCATCTGGTAAGTCAAAACCATACTTTTTAGATTTGTCAGGGTTTTCAATCAACCAGTTTTCTTTTAGGTAAGCATTTACCATTTGGTCTGAATGTTGGAAGTTAAATTGGTCGTTGAATTTGTTTTTGTTAAACTTTTCAGCGATGAGTTCAATAACCTCTTCATCAAACATAATGTTATACTCATAACCTGTTTTCTCATCTCTTCTATAAATCATCTTATTTGGGATAAGTAATGGTCCGTATAACAATTGTCTGTCCTTATCGGCTGAGAATTTAATCTCTATTTGTTTTGATAGTTTAATCCAATCTTCCTCTATAGCAGGGAAATCTACTAATGACACCATATAAACGCCACTTTCGTCTTCGGGATTTACTTTAATCTTGTATAATGGTATTTTATTCTCCATATCTTAAATTATTATTTAATCGTTATTTGTAGATTTTTATTAAAATGTAGTCCTATTTTTCAATACATTATCTGACTTTTGTTGTTGTGTCATATCTGATGATACAACATAAGTTTTGATTGGTCTATTCACCAATTCAGATATTAAACTTTCCATTCTTGATGTATCCATTGTTTGTTGAGCAACCATACCACCTGTAGCCATAACTTTTTTAGACATCAAAGGTGTCCCACCATAAGCCTGATTGATACTATCCAATAATGGTAAGAAGGCAGATGATGATTTTTTGTTGATAATAACCTCACCACCTTCAGCATTGATATCAACACCTCCACCTGAATGAGAAGGTCCTGTAATCATACCACCACTACCAAATTGAGGTGGGTTTGGTTTATTAGCTTGAATTGTAGCTAATTGTGTAACCCCCAAAGCTGCAACAACTCCTAATTGGAATGGGTTAGCTGCCGCACCTAAAAGGGATTTACCTAAATTCACAATAGCTTCTAAATAACTATATTCCCATTTCCTAATCTCACCTTTGTATTGTGCTTCAGCGATTTGTTTATCTCTTTCCTTTTGTTCAATTGCCGCCTTATCATCAAATTCTTTTAACTTAGCTGACTTAAATTTTTCAGCGTTTGTCTGTTGAGTAATACTATCCAAATAAGCGTTTTTCTCAGCGTCAATAGCTGCTAATCTTAAATCACTTTCCTGTTGGATAAATGATATTCTTCTATCCTCAATCGTTGTATATATACTATCTAAAAGAGTTAAAGACGCTGATAATTGTTGTTGTATAGCATCAACCACTTCTGTCTCCCTTTCAGACATAAACTTAGCCAATTTTGATTTACCTTCTTTAACCTTATCATCAAACTCCATTTCAAGTTTTAACTTGTCCTGAACATACTTTTGATAAATCATGTATTGTTGGCGTTGGTTTTCGTCATACAATTCTTGTCTTTCCTTTTCAGTCAATTCTTGATTTCTAATCTCCTCTTCGTATTGTAATCTTAATATCTCTAACGCATCTTGTTTTTCTTTTTCTAAAAGTTTTTTTCTATTTTTGATATATTCTTCTAACAATACTCTTCTTTGACGAAAGTTTTTGGCTGTCGCTAAGTTTTCCTCTAATTCTCTATCTAATCGTATAAGGGCTGTTTCATCTTCAACCTTTCTTCTTTCACTTGTGTATTTATCATACGCAATTTTTCTTTTCTCCAAATTGTTGAATACGAAACCTGTGATTGTATCTTCAAGGATATAAACTTCTCTAAATATTTTTTGGTAATTATCTACCAATTCTTGTGCTTCAGTTATGGTTATATTCTTATTTTTAGAAATAGTCATAACCAATTGTTCAACATAATTATTATACTCTTCATATACATCTAATGCTTTATCAAATTTTGGTTCCAATCTTGATATAACACCATCTATTTCTCTAAATAATACTTCACCATCAACCTTCATTTTATCAGCCGTTACATCCATTAAATCACTGAATACTTCTGCTGTTTTTTGAGCGTCAAAACCAAAAGCTTCTAACTCTTCTTTAGCTACTTTATAACCATTTACTAAACCAACTATTTGTCTTCTTTGTTCATCACCAAAGTTTTTAATCTCATCACTATCTAATGTCTCTTTAAGTATTTGAGTATATTCTTCTAATGTTGATGTTGGGAATGTATCTGTTAAATTATCTCTAATCTTTTGGAATACTCTGTTAAAATCTTCACCAAACTCAACAATTTGTCCTCCAAATAAATCTTCAACATCTACCCTTAATACTTTATATGTTTCTTTTAGATTATCTCTTAATATTTTTAATTCCTCAATTCTTTTTTGATTACTCTCTTTTAACTTATCAGATAATTCTTGTTGTGCCTCAGCTACTTCTTTATTATATTGTTTTTCAAGTAATACCCTTTGTTTTCCAAATGAGTTAAGGAATGTCTCATCAACCGCTAATTTTTGTTTTAATGCCTTATTCTCTTCTTCTAATTTTTTTCTCTCTTCAATTAAATCTTCATCTTTAGCGTTTCTTAAAGCCTGTATTCTTTTGTAATTGGCGTTATATGTATCCCTCGCTATTTCTTCCTCTTGCTCACTTAATTGGACTTTTAGATTATAGATTTCTAATAATGAACTACCTTCTAATTCCAATATTTGAACATTATAATCATTCACCTGTTTGGTGATAGCTAAGTTTTCTTCCTGTAATCTCTTAAATTCTTCTAATTGAGCATTTAAGTCCTTTTGTTTTTCAACACTATCATCAATTAAATTATTCCATATTTCCCATATAGCAACAACAGCTGTAAGGACTGTAACTAATAAAAATACTGGATTAGCCTTTAATACTAAATTATATGCCTTATTAAGGATTGTCCCTTTTTTTGTAAGTTGGTTAGATATTTCTTGTATCCCTTGTAGGATAGCCATACCAGCATTTAACTTTACTAATGTCTTTTCTAATTGTTCGTTTTCCTCACCAAACAAAGCTACAGCACCTTGTGCTATATTGAATACAGATACTAAACCAGCAACACTATCAACTACCTGTGTAATACCTCTACCTCTTTCAGTAAAAGCATCAACTTGTGCATCTACATCCTGAACAGTCCTTTTCATACCTACTAATTCTGTTTGTAGGTCAATGAATTCTTTTGTGTTTTGTTTTCCTTGTAAGGCTAACTCATACATTCTATCTTCTAACTCACCAATTCTACCTGTAAGTGGTTGAATATCACCATATACATCTTCAAATCTTAAATTAAGATTACCCATAGATTGAGTAAGCCTTTCAGCCTCCTCATTTAGTAATTCAAAAGCACCACTTCCGTATTTTACCTCATCTAAACCATCTTTTAAATCTTCTAAAGCCTTTCTTTGTTCCTTTAAGGTTTTAGCGGATTTGGAGGCATTTATTAGAATATCAATATTTATTTGTTCAGCCATATTTGTCTTTTATGTAAAATATATTATTGGTGATAATTGTTTTTATGTCAATTCAGTTAGAATGACATTCATATTCTCTAACGTAACATCTCTAGCACCACTAACATTCGCTACATATACTTCTATATAATCACCATCAACCATATCTGTCATACAATGAAAAGGTATAGTATCTCCTTTACCACTACCACTGATAACCTTTGTCCCTAAACTACATGGGATTGGATTACCACTCTTATAAAATAAGATATGTATCTCATCATTATTACTACCTTGAAAAGCGATATTACCTTCTAACTTAATTGGGTTATATCCATCACCTACTTTTGTCAATCTACCATTGGTGTGAATAAATCCTTTTGTATAGTTTGATGTAGTATTGGCATTTACCTTATAATAAACACCTGTTGAAGATATGGTTGTAACAGTCCCACCAGTATAATCAAAAAAGTTTCCATAATCTCCACCACCTACTTTGTAAGT
>JGI10211J34971_10003851_pt1 | contig 11960 bp, 8 predicted proteins | sample Etolagsediment_FD_34971 | JGI IMG/M metagenome (IMG submission 34971)
GGATAAGGATTGCGAATATTCCACTAAGGCCAGCGATAATTAACAGGGTGGAGTAGGGTTCACGGCGCAGGGAAAGCTTTCTGATACCGTTCTGAAAGATTGTGATAACAAAGCATGCCGCAAGCAGAAAACCAATAAGGCCACCATCGGTGATAAGTTCCAGATAGTCATTATGGGCATGATCGAAAACATCGGATGTGGGGAAGTTGCTGTATTGTGGGAATGTGTGGATAAAAGTCCCCCAACCGGATCCGGTGAAAAGAAAGTCTTTGAGCAGTGGGGCCAAGTTTACCCATAAAGGTAATCTGCCTTCAGTTATTGAGCCATCTCCGGTTGTGGTAGCATTAAAGCGTTCAAGAATGGGATCCCAGCCGAACCAGGTTACGGTAAGGAGAATAGCTCCAACGATTAGGAGCTGGAGTATCCTGCCGGTGTTATTGGATTTCTTTGTAAAAAGAATCAGAAAAAAGAACAGGGCCAGGGTTGCAGCAATAATCCCGCCTCGTGAAAGTCCTATAAAGATGGATGTCAGGATAAGTACAACACTGAATCCCAGAAAAAACTGAATGTTTGAACCCGGTGAGGAGAGTATCGAAACAGTCCTGGAACGAAACGATTGCTTATCGGCAAATTGCGGTTTGTAGTAGAAGAAGAGGGCAAGCACCAGNGGAAAGACTAATTCCATAAATCCAGCGTAGTGATTTCTGTATACCCATGGTCCNACGGGGCTTGCGTTTTCAGGGGCNGGACGGAACCAGTAAATAGTGTCGGGAGATGTGAATTTTTGCAGAATCGCNAGAAAGGCAATGGCTGTNGCAAGTCCCGCAACAATCTTTACGGTTTTGGTCAGAAGCTCCTTACGGCTGAGGAGCTGTACTGTGAGAATATAAAAAAATGCGTAGGATGTAATCCGAAGGGCTTCGACCAGGGTGGACTTTTGATTAACAGTAAGTGGAATCCATTGATTATTGTCCTGTACGGCAAGTATGGGCGCATATGCCTGATAGATTCCCGGTGCAATGAAATTTACCATTGAAGGTGGCAGTGGCATCAGTTGCAGCCACATAAAAAACAGTAATAAAAAGAGAGGAAGTATCCCCGGAACTTTCAGCATTGGCTGTGATTTGCGGCGTGATTCAATGCAGTAAACCAGGATTGCCAGGAAGACCAGAGCCTCGACAAGACCAATTGACCATGTTTCGACGCTGCCAAAGGCGAGTGGCGCGAAAAAAAGGATCGCAACAAAGAACTTGTAGGAGATGTGTTGCATATCGTATTGTTTCCTGTGAGAATTCAAGACTGTTGTTTGTAATAAAGATTACGTATTTTACATGCCTTATGATGAAATATCAAATTGTTAAATCTAGATGGCTGAATGACTCTTCTGGCCGTGGATATTAGGCTTGTTGTTGGGTAATATTTCAAGCCCCCCTTTTGTATACACTGGAATTTCGATTTGACTGTTTTTCCCAATGTTAATTTCGTGAACGTTTCTAACTTCAGTAATAATTTCTAGGATGGTGGTTTTGTGATGCTCTTAAATACTTCTCTTTATCAAAACAGGCCATTGAAACAGTAATCTCATTATTGTATAATGGGTGTGTTACGAGGCGTAAACAACGGGGGTATATAAATGATGCGACGACACCAGTTTCAATTTCTCTCTTCATGGCTGCACAACAAAAACCGTAAACCTTTAATTATCCGTGGTGCGAGACAGGTAGGCAAGTCAACATTGGTAGAATTATTTGCCAAGGAGCAAAATCGAAATCTCTGTAATGTTAATCTGGAACGTTACCCAGAATTATCTGCGGTTTTTTCAGGGAAAGATCCAGGGCAGATTCTGCAGGAGATAGAGTTTCTCCCTAATCAGAGTGGAATCAGTGGTGACACTCTTTTGTTTTTTGATGAAATACAGGCTGTCCCTGAAGCAATCCCTGCTTTACGGTATTTTTATGAAGATATGCCAGACTTTCCTGTTGTTAGTGCTGGTTCACTGTTGGAATTTGCATTGGCAGACCATACTTTTTCCATGCCTGTGGGAAGGATACAGTATTTACATATGGGACCCATGACTTTTAGTGAATTTCTTCTGGCAACAGGTGAGGACAAACTTCACAATTTTATTCATCAATATGAGGTAGGGCAGGAAATTGGAGAGGTCGCTCATCAGAGGTTGTTGCAATTACTTCGGTCCTATTATTTCGTTGGCGGCATGCCTGAAGCTGTCGCAGTTTTTGGAGAAACGCGCAGCTATAGGGCTGTTAGCGAGATACATAACTCCATAATCGAAACCTACCGTGATGATTTTCCCAAATATGCGGGATCAAGAAACTTGAGTCGAATGCAGAATGTTTTTAATTTCGCAGCCAGAAATGTTGGTGTAAAAGTAAAGTACTCTAATATTTCATCACGGGATCAGAGTGTTACAATCAGAAAAGATATAGAATTGCTGACAATGGCAAGGGTGATAGGTAAAGTTGTTCATAGTAATTGCTCTGGCTTGCCACTACAGGCTGAAAATAAGGAGCGAGTATATAAACTGCTCTTTTTGGATATAGGTCTGATGAATGCTATTTGCGGCCTGGATTGGAGAAATCTTTCTCAAATGGACGAGAAGAAGGTTATTAATCAGGGTGCTATTGCAGAACAATTTGTGGGCCAGCATCTGCAGGCAATGATGGCTGACAAGCCGAATCGTGAATTGAATTATTGGTTACGGGAGGGAAAATCATCTAACGCTGAGCTGGATTATGTTGTTAGCCTAGGGGGGAGGATTACCCCAATAGAGGTGAAATCAGGTGCAACCGGAACATTAAAATCCCTGCATCAGTTTATGGGAACAAAAAAAACTGACCTTGCTGTTCGGTTTGATGCTAATCTGCCAAGTAGTCAGCAGGTCAATACTGTAATTAACGCAGATAAAGAATGCAGGAACGTACAGTATCAGCTCATTTCACTGCCCCTATATCTGGTAGAGCGACTTGAAGCGCTCATTTCTGAACGTAGGACGTTGACACAGCACCTGGAAAAATAAGACCTTGCTTTGCAAGGTCAGGTTAAAAAATATGCAAAAGGAAGATATGATGTCACCATTTTCGGAAATCAGATTTTCCTTGAACCCTCAAGTTGTTTTTCAAAATAAGGGATTGTGGCTTTAAGGCCTTCTTCAAGTTGAATTGCAGGTGTCCAACCGAGTACTTCTTTTGCCAGGGTGATGTCCGGTTGTCGCTGGACAGGATCATCACTGGGGAGTGGCTGATACTCAAGTTTTGACTTTGATCCGGTCAGCTTGATGATGGTTTCTGCCAATGTTTTGATAGTAAACTCATTGGGGTTGCCGGTGTTGATGGGGCCAATAAAGTCATCAGCTGTTCCCATTAGCCGTACAAAAGCTTCTATGAGATCATCTACATAGCAGAAAGAGCGTGATTGGGAGCCATCACCATAGATGGTAATTGCTTTGTTCTGTAATGCCTGCATGATAAAGTTTGAGACAACCCGACCGTCATTTGGGTGCATATTGGGACCGTAGGTGTTGAAGATGCGGGCTACCTTTATGCGCAGGTTGTGTTGTCGGTGGTAGTCGAAAAAAAGTGTTTCTGCGCAGCGCTTTCCCTCATCGTAGCAGGAACGTATGCCATTTGGGTTAACCTTCCCCCAGTAGGACTCTGGTTGGGGATGGATCTCAGGGTTTCCGTAGACCTCACTGGTGGATGCCTGGAAAATTTTTGCTTTGACCCGTTTGGCCAGACCCAGCATGTTGATAGCACCATGGACACTGGTTTTGGTGGTCTGTACCGGGTCATGCTGGTAGTGGATAGGAGAGGCTGGACAGGCCAGGTTGTAAATTTCATCAATCTCAATATACAGAGGGAAGGTTACATCGTGACGAATGATCTCGAAGCTGGGATTACCAAGAAGGGAAATGATGTTGTCTCTGGTGCCGGTGAAAAAGTTGTCGAGACAGAGGACTTCGTGGCCGTCGTTCAGCAGGCGCTCACAGAGGTGAGAACCGAGGAAACCAGCACCGCCGGTGACAAGGATTCGTTTCTTTCTGTTGTAGTTTTGCATAGTTGAACGATTGATGAGTTAACAGGAGAAATCAAAACGGGTTCTATGCCCTACCCAATTTATAAATGAACTCGGGTTATCCCAGGTTCTGCAAGTACCATTGGGCTGCTTTATCCAGACCAGCCTGTACCGAAAAAGAAGGTTTATAGCCGATCAGCCTCTTAGCTTTTGAAATGTCTGCAAGCGAATGGCGTACATCTCCAGCTCTGAAATCACGGTGTTCCGGTGCAGCGTTCACGGCCGATTCATGAGTTGCTACAACCCTCTCTTTTATCAAATGAAAAAGTTCATTGAGAGTTGTCCTTTCCCCAAAAGCAACATTATACACCTGATTTGTTGCCTCTTCATTCTTTGCAGTTGCTGCCAGGAGGTTTGCTTCTACAGCATTTTCAATAAAACAGAAATCCCGGCTTGTTTCGCCATCGCCATTGATAAAAACGGTTTCATTTTTTATGAGTCCTGCAAACCATTTCGGGATGACCGCGGCATAGGCGCCATTGGGGTCCTGGCGCTGTCCGAAAATATTAAAATACCTGAGGCCGATTGTGTTGAACCCATAGGTTTTTGCAAAAACGTCGCTATACAGTTCGTTGACGAGTTTTGTCACAGCGTAGGGTGAAAGAGGCTTGCCAATTTTATCCTCTTCCTTGGGCAGATCCGGGTGATCACCATAGGTGGAACTTGAGGCCGCGTAAACAAAACGTTGAACGTTTGCATCCTTTGCAGCCACCAGCATATTCAGGAATCCACTAATATTGTTTTCATTTGTAGTGATCGGGTCTTCAATGGATCGTGGTACGGAACCAAGGGCTGCCTGATGGAGAACGTAGTCGACATTGCTACAGGCATGTGTACAATCAGCCATATTCCGGATATCGCCCTCAATAAAGGTGAATTGCTGCCACTGCTTATCGCTTACCAGTGATTGAACTTCATCGAAATTATGTTGAAATCCGGTCGAAAAGTTATCCAAACCCACAACTTTCTGGTTTAATTTGAGAAGGGTTTCAAGGAGGTTGGAGCCGATAAAACCGGCAACACCGGTGATGAGCCAGGTGTACTGCTTGTCTGTCAGGTGGTTCTGGAGGGTNTCGTATTGTGTCATTGTATAATTTCTACTTATAATCTTCCATCAACAGCGTTGCTTGGAAGGATGTTCTTAACATCATAGATAATGCNTTCTTCTTTGCCTAAGGATTTGATCCATTCAATTCCTTTTAATTGAAATTCGCCATGGGCAACGCAAAGAACAATCGCGTCATAATGTGCTACGGTCGGGGTGTCAATCAGGTTGATGTTGTACTCCTGTCGTGCCTCGTCTTTGTCGACCCATGGGTCATATACGTCAGGGCTGACACCATAAGATGTGAATTCATTGATCACATCGACTACTTTGGTGTTGCGGATATCCGGGCAGTTTTCTTTGAAGGTCAGTCCAAGGATAAGAATCTTCGAATCCTTCACATGAACTTTCTTTTGCAGCATAAGTTTAACGACCCTAGATACCACATATGCCCCCATATTGTCGTTAATACGGCGTCCGGCGAGGATCATCTCCGGATTGTATCCCGTTTCCTGTGCTTTGTGGGTAAGGTAATAGGGGTCGACTCCTATGCAGTGACCACCGACCAGACCAGGACGAAAGGGGAGGAAATTCCATTTGGTAGCTGCGGCATCAAGGACCTCATTAGTATCGATTCCCATACGGTGGAAAATGAGCGACAACTCGTTGACAAGGGCAATATTCACATCACGCTGCGTATTCTCGATGACTTTAGCTGCTTCAGCCACCTTAATGGAGCTGGCTTTATAGGTGCCTGCTTTTACGATACTTGCGTACAGAGTATCAATTATTTCTGCAGCCTCAGGATTGGATCCCGCGGTGACCTTTGTAATTGTTGTGAGGCAGTGTTGTTTATCCCCAGGATTGATACGTTCAGGACTGTATCCAACTGAGAAGTTTTTATTAAAGGTGAGATTTGATTCCTGTTCAAGAATGGGAACACAAATTTCCTCAGTTGCTCCTGGATAGACGGTGGATTCATAGACAACGATGTCGCCCTCGGATAAAAATCTTCCGACAAGTGAGCTGGCTCCTTGAAGGGGGCGCAGGTTCGGCTGTTTATGCCTGTCAATTGGGGTTGGAACAGCAATGATATAAAAGTTGTATGCTTTGAGATCTTCTTCCCGACTGGAAAACTGCAGCTGTGGACTGTCTGCTAAGGCCTCGGGAGAAACTTCTCTGGTGGAATCCTTACCCTCTAAAAGTTCCTGTACTCGTGCTTCTTTGATGTCGAAACCAAGAGTTGGGTAATTTCTTCCAAGTTCCACAGCCAGGGGAAGGCCGACATATCCCAGGCCGATGACGGCTATTTTTATTTCTGATATTTGCATGGAGTGTCTACAATGAGTAAATGGTTAGTATGACTTTGCAAGCAATGATAATGAATTTATGCCATGCGTGCAATCAGATAAAATGATTCCTGATTACGTACAAAGCTCAGCCGTTTTCGTTCGTCATTCCCGCGTAGGCGGGAATCCAGGGGGCTGGTATTAGACTGGATCCCCGCCTACGCGGGGATGACACCAACATGGTTTTCTTGTGATTCTTTTGTTTTATCAGCTTATTGTATTCGTATTATGTGAAGTTGACTGAGCTTCATATGTAATCAGAAAATGATTAAACTTGAGTAGAGCAGTTCGACATCTTTCAATAGAAAAGGCTAGAAAATAAAACGCTTTTGTTCCGGAAAAGCTTTATTCCTTATCGTAGTACTCGTAATATCCATAGTACCCGGAATCTTTTTTACTTCTGATGATTCCATTGATCACAATACCAAGGATAGGGGTGTGAATGTCACGCAGCTTCTTTAATCCGGAATCCAGCATATCGTAGGTGGTCTTTCCCGATCTGGCAATCAGCAGTACCCCATCTACGATGGCACTGAGGGTGAGGCTGTCTGTTACACGTTGAATAGGGGGGGAATCCAGGAGCACGAAGTCATAAAACTTCGTCGTCTCATCCATGAGCAGCTGCATTCTCCGTGATTGTAGTAATTCAGCCGGGTTTGGAGGTATGGGACCTGATGTAATAAGAGAGATTTTCTCATCCGGTATTTGTCTGATCGGATTCTTTTTGGTGTCACCGGTGAGGTAGTTGCTTAAGCCAAAGGAGTTAGGAACATTGAAAAGAGAGTGGGTGCGTGGTCTGCGCATGTCACAGTCGATAATCAACACTTTCTTGTTATTTTGGGAAAGGACTCTGGCGAGGTTGCACGTTGTGGAGGTTTTACCCTCTTTTGGTGACATGCTGGTAATTAAAAGAGAGCGTGGAGGATGGTCAGGCGACGACAGGAGCAGGCTGGAGCGGATCAGGCGATAATTCTCCGAAAGTGGCGACAGCGGGTGCTCAAGAAGATGTGATTCTATTGCCTCGTCCTTGCCCCGGAGCTCCTCAACTGTTCCCAGTACCGTTAAATCGAATCGCTGCTCAACATCTTTCCCGTCCTTTACGGTGTTGTCCAGGTATTCGATAAAAAACGCCAGGCCAATACCACCAAAAAGGCCTAGAATGAGTCCCAGCAGGAGGTTACGCTTTTTTTGCGGTTTTGATGGTGAGGAGGGGAATTCCGCTTTTTTTACAACCCATATCTTGATTTCCTGAGACTGTTCGGTGACACTGGCTTTCTTAATGCTGGAGGTGAGGGCATCGTAGAGTACCCGGTTCATGTCAACGTCCCTTTTCATAATGGTATATTGAGTGAACCTCTCGTTTATGTTGAGCATCTCGTTTTTGGTCTTGGCGAGCAGCTGCTTGAGATTTTCTTGCCGAGATTTGGCAAGCTCATAGCTGTTGCGGGTTGAGTCTATAATTCTATCCACTTCGATTTTCTTTTCTCTTAACAACAGGGCCTGTTCAGCTTTGGCGTTGATCATTACCGGATGCTTGTAGCCATATTTTTTAGAGAGATCTTTGATCTTTTGCTCTGTGGCAAAGATTTGATCACGAAGGTTCTGTAACACCTTGTTTTCAGCAAAGATGGGGATTGTCTCTATATTATCGTAGTTTTCCCCTAAGGCTTTGATTTGTGCGTAGAGCGCTTCAAATTCTTGCTGTTCTGTCTGTGCCTTGGAGAGCTTGGAACTGAACTCAGAGAGCTTTTCTGGGTAGACTGCGAGCTTATTCTCGACGGTTACCAGGTCGTTATCTCTCATGTATTGCTGCAGAGCAAGTTCTGCTCCTTCGAGTTTCTTACGTTCTTCAGCTGCCTTGCTTGTCATCCACTGCAGAGAGTAGTTACTCGATGCAAGTTTTATTTCCAGTATTTGATCCATATATGCCTGAATCATTGCATTTGTGACCAGTTTGGCCATTGCCGGATTTTTGTCACTATAGCTGATTATGACTGTTTTGGTGTTGGCAACGGGCTTGATGGAAAGCCCACCCATGATTTTCGTAGCAATGATTTCTGCATCTGTTTTTGGCTCATTGGCAACAAGTAATCCAGATCCTTCTGCCTTCGTTTCAGACACCTCAGGATCTGAGGAGAAAAAGCCTTTGATGAAATCCTTGATTCCGGTCTTGAATGATGAGAGGAAGCTGAACAATCCTTCCTTTTCTTCGCTGAAAAAATAATGTCTGTATTTGGTGTCAAGTTGCAGCTGCTTGACAACCCTTTGAGCAACGTCTGTGCTGCGAATTAACTCAAATTGAGTGGTAAGAAATTCGGGATCCCAGCGATAATAGGAGTTACCACTTCAATAGCATTCGACGAGGTGTTTCGTTCGATAAGAACCTGGGAAGAAGCAGTATAGATGGGTGTGGCAGTATAAGTGGCTATGAAAACAGTAAGGAAAGTAATAGCCAGAAACGTAAGAACCGTTGTCTTGCGTTTGAGGATTACGCTAATGTAATCACGAAGGTGGATTTCCTGTTCCTGTACATCCTGGAAGGCAGGTTGCTGTGTCGGTGGGATAATGTTCATAGCGTGGATCGGTTATTCTGACAGGATTTAAAAGAAGCTTTCTGGGACGACAACGACATCGTTGGCAAGAACAGGGGTGCCATGATCGACATTATTGAGGATAGTTTTCTCCCCATTGACAATTCTTACGATATCGATCCCAGATTTGGATGCCTTGCCGGTGAAACCACCTGCACGTGCGATCAGTTTAAGGACTGTACTGTCGTTATCACAGGTGTAGGCATCGGGATTCTTGACTTCACCTGTTACATAGCACATACCGCCCTTGGATATGTAAATGGTGTCTCCATCATGAATGAGGATGTTTTGGCTGAGATCTCCTCCCTCGACCATGGAATTGATATTTACAACGAGTACTTCCGTCTTTCCATCCTTGGTTCTTTTAATGGTTGCAGTGTCACCAGCACCCTCCTTCAGTCCACCGGCCTGGGAAACGATCTCAAGAAAGGTGGTTGCGCCACGTAATTCTGCTATTCCAGGCTTGTATACCTGTCCGAGAATTACCGCTTTTTTTGAGCGAAATTCTTCTATGAAAATATTTACCTGTGGGTTCACGATGTAGCCATCAGCCAGAAGTGTCGTGAGCTTCTGAGTAACCTCTGTTAAGGACATGCCGCCAACATCAACCAGGCCGATAAAGGGGATAACAATTGAACCATCGTTTGAGACCCGGACTCTTTTCTGTAAATCCGGGTGATCATAAACATCAATTTTCAAGACATCACCGGAACCAACAATGTAATTATCGGCAAGGCTGTTTGTGGAGAAACAAAGCAGGATTGTCAGGCAGAATGTGGCAAAGAATAGATAAGTTTGAAACGGAAATTTCACATTACACATAACAGGATTTTCTTTATTTGTGCCTCAGATGAGTAGCTTCCTTGGCATGAGAAAAATATTTATCCTGTTATTCAAAGTCGCTATGATTTTACAAGGGACTAAAACACAATATGTCACATAACAGGAGTTTTTTTCAAAGGGTGAAAAAAACTTTTCCTATTATAGCGCAGAATTCAAACTAAAGGAAACAGTGTTTGTGTCATACTCGTAAATTTCATCGGTTGAATTCCTTTGTTCCCATGTGTAGGCAAGTTCAGCCATCAGCCAGTCATTAAAAACATACTGCAGGGCAGGGCGGAGGATAAAGCGATCATCGTCACGTTCAGGGCCAGTTGTTTGATTATAGTCAGCGTTTTCATATGTGAAATCCAACATTCCTATAAAATCTTCAGCGAATTCCTGATTGTAACGGAACGTCCCGCCAAGAATTCTTTTATCCAGCGCCTCGGCACTGTCAGTTTCCTCTATCTGATGATGCATGCCAAGGGAAAGGCTTGTTTTCTGAGTGATTTTGTACTGAACGTCTAGCTCAAAGATAAGTCCGTCATTGTTTGAGTTGGACGAGTTTTCGCTGATATCGTTTACTGCTTTGTCTTTATACTCACGTGTCTGATAACCTGCTTTGAAGTCTATCGAAGTTTTGGTGGAGGCAATCCAGCTTATGCCACCGTATATAGAGTCCTGATCATTGTCTTTGTCAGTTTCGGTGTCGTAACTTACGTCTATGTACCTGTACTCCAGAAAAAGTGCGGTTTTCGGACTGAATGTGAAAATACCATAGAGTGAAAAGGCGTTATCTGTTCTATTGAGGAAAGCATCATCAACTTCCTTGTAGTCGAGAAAGAAATTCGAATAGTCGACCTTCAGGCCGATTTTTTCGGTAATGTCCCAGATAACGTTAAATAGAGCTATATTTGAATTATAACGTCTTAAACTTGTTTCACCGAGGAAGTTACCAATATCAAAGCGATCCTGGCTACGGGTGTAATGGTCAACAAGCTCGAACGAAAGTCCGCTTCTCAGGTTAAGTCTGAAGAAACCTTCAACATTGGCGTCGTAATCGTTTAATTCTGAATCTTCAGAATAATATTTAAAGTCCAGTGCACCGAGGATATAAGCATTATATCGCTCAAATCCGGGATAATCGGGAAGGGCCATCTGAAGTCCGCCCGGGGTCGAGTTGTTTGGAGCAATGGCAAGCGGCACCTCCTTTGTCCTGGGAAATGCGAGCCAGATGCCTGGAGACAATGTGGTCAGGAAGTTACTCTTTTCATCTGTATAGATATTGAAAAGGTTGTCGGTGTATTCACCGGCGACACTGAGGAAGGGGTGTATATAACCACCACCCTTGGTTCCGAAAAGATCGTCATCTTCCGTCTGGAGGTTGTCTTCCGGCAGAAGAGATTCGGACGTTCCCGATGGGCCCTGTCCCATGGGGGCATCCTGGGCTGGAGTGACTGCGTCAGTTTGGGCAACGACAGTCATTTTATCTATCATCAAATCCTTTGATTCAACACTGTTAATGAGAAGTGAGGAAAAAATAAAGAAGCACGCCGAGGTGAGAAGGTATTTATTTTTCATCATATGTTCTTGGTCGAAGAAGTAAGGAACGAATAGTGCCTAAAAGTTGGTACGTGGTGCTGTGTGTATCGTTAAAGCAAAACCAGCTCTGTTCGTAAGGTCGAACAGAGCTGGTGAGTATTTCTTAAAAAGTAGACTGGCTGACAAACCTTTGCGTGTTGCGATTCTGAGATCTTGGCATTCCAGCAAAAGTTGCTCTTGCAACAGGCGTATATGCCTGGCTGTCTGCTACAGCGTCGCCACATTCCACGAGGCTTTTCTCAAATGCCGCAACAAGAATGATGTCCGAAATTCCAGCACTGTCAGAAGCAGCCTTCACGTCATCGCCGTCAACTCCCTCACAGTAAAGAGCTTTTAGGATATGTTGAGGGTTGACATTGGCGATTTTCAGTCCTTCATCAACAATGCTCGTTGGATCCATTCCAGCCTTAAGTGCCTCTGCAACGGCAACCTCAATACCTTGAGTCTGATTGTTGACCG
>JGI10211J34971_10003852_pt1 | contig 11960 bp, 6 predicted proteins | sample Etolagsediment_FD_34971 | JGI IMG/M metagenome (IMG submission 34971)
ACTGAAGGAATGACGCCGACAAGTGAAGTAGACAGCATCCTTTCAGGGAAAACAGAAGCAGCAACCCCAAAGAAAGAAACAAGCGACCTCGATACAGCAACGGCAGAACTGAAAGCCCTTGATACCGAGATAGAGCAGCTTTACCAATTGCGCGAATGTTTAAGCGCATAAATATGTGGAAATGAATTTTAACAACCATAGCGAATCCATATATTTATATGTGGAAATATGTGGAAATAAAAAAACATAGGAAAAACTCAATGAGTTCACTTGCTGCATGTTTTAAAATAAACAATACCCCTAAAGAGACCCAGGCCGAGATAAGGGAAATGGTACAGGACCACAAGGATAATGGTTCTACTAATCCCGCCCTCGACGCCCTGAATGATATGATCAAGATGGCCGAAGAGAAACGGCCTGACCTGGTAGCAAAACTGGAAGCAGCAGGAGGGAAGGCCCCGGAATTAAATTTGCCTTCTTATACTAATAGCGCTACAATTAAAGGAGAGAAATCCCCCACAACCAATGAGGTAACAAATGGCACTTTGGCAACCGGGCATGAAGAAGGAACGCGTGAAGATGATAGAAACGGCACTGAAGGAAACATCGCCGAAAGTATACCATCACATCAAGGAAGTGGAGAAGTGTCTACCGGAGTTCCTGGACCTACGGGAACAAGCCTTGATCTCGGAGTTTCGTCAAGTGACAGCGGGGATGGAAGAGGAAGTCAGGAAAGCCAACCTGTCACCACTGGAACAGGAACAGACAATAACGATGCAAACTCGGATGATTTGGGAAACAGCAATGGCAAATCACCTAGAGTTCCCGGAAAGTCTGTTCATGCCCGAGACTTCCGAGTATTAGCAGGAGGAATCAAACGGGAAGGATCGTGGAAAAAAACAGCCGAGCGCAACCTTGATATTATAGAGCTCGCCAAAAAACTCGAAGAAGAAAAAAGGCCGGCAACAGCAAAAGAACAGGAGTTACTTTCTCTCTATACTGGTTTTGGTGCCAGTGAAATAGCAAACAATCTTTTCCCAGGGTATGCACGTACCGGAAAGATTAACCCTTCAATCGCGCGTGATGAGTCTTGGGGGAAACTGGCCCAGCGCTTAAATGATCTTCTCACCAAAGACGAGATAAGGACCGCAGCAAAGTCTACCCAATACGCTCACTATACCAGTGAGGCGATAATCAATTCTATCTATAGCGCTCTTGGCCGGTTTGGTTTCAAGGGTGGAAAGGTCCTAGAGCCAGGCGCCGGGGTTTCTTCGTTTTGGGGCCTGATGCCTAAAAACATGCACAAGAATTCCAGGTACACCGGAATTGAAATGGATCACGTAACGGCATTGATAGCAAAACACCTGTATCCGGAACAATCCATTCTCAATGCCGATTTCACAAAACAGAACCTACCTGCCAATTTCTTTGACCTGGCCATAGGTAATCCTCCTTTCAGTGATACTAAAATAACTTCGGATCCCGCATACAAGAAAAACAAGTTCCTTCTCCATGATTATTTCTTTGCAAAGTCTCTTGATAAGGTTCGACCTGGTGGCCTTCTTGTTTTCGTCACCTCAAAGGGGACCATGGACAAGGGCGGTGACGCAGCTCGTCAATATATTGCGGAACGCGCAGACCTTCTAGGCGCCATACGATTGCCACAAACTGCCTTTAAACAGCACTCAGGAACAGAGGTTGTCACAGATATCCTGTTTCTCAGAAAGCGCGATGAGGGACAAAAGGCAAAGGGTGAGGCATGGCTAGGACGGGATGAAGTAACAACCGCAGAAGGCCCGACACTGATTAACGAGTATTTTTCCTCACACCCTGAAATGGTACTAGGTACCAACTCTCTTCAGGGATCAATGTATGGTAGCAACGAATACACGGTACTTCCTCTTGAGGGCAATATAGAAGAACACTTTGCCAAAGCCATAGAGAACTTGCCTAAATCCGTTTACAAACAACCAAAAGCCAAGGCCAAGAAAAAAACCAATACCACGGTAAATGCCGAGGAAGTTATTGAATTCGAGTTCAATCTTGACAATAAAAAGGAAGGTGGAATTTATCTCAATAAAGACGGTAAACTGATGAGAGTTACCAGCGGCGCAGGTAAAACAGTTACACCACTTGATGGGCTATCAGTTAAACAAATTGCATGGTTAAAAGATTACGTTCCTCTTCGTGATGCTGTTAAAAAGGCACAGCACGACCAGCTAACCGATGGTGATTGGGAAAGCTCCTTGAAGGCACTCAACAAGGCATATGATAAATTCGTCAAAAAGCATGGCGCTATCCTTGCGAATACTATTACCGAGAAGACCAAGACCAATGAAGACGGTGAAGAGGTTTTAACAATCACTAAAAGATACAAGAATAAGAAGGTGATGGGTTTTGATGCTGATTCACCAGCCGTTCGAGCCCTTGAAAAAGAAGACGATAATGGCAAAGTATCAAAAGGCCCCTTCTTAACCGGTCGATCCATCCAAAAGCCTATAAGGAAGAAGCCCGAAAATATAGCCGATGCAATGGCGCTTAGTCTTGATATTCACGGCACCCTTGATATTGAGGATATTGCACAATCTCTTGATATCTCGGAACAGGAAGCGATTGACGGGCTCGGGGATCTTATCTACAAAAATCCAGATACGGCAGAGTATGAGCCAAGGGACGGTTATTTATCTGGTGATGTTAAGGCGAAACTTGAAGTTGCAAAAGCCGCAGCCAAGGTAGATAACCAGTATGAAAGGAATGTAAAAGCCCTGGAAGCGTCACAACCGTCACCATTGAAAGCCTCTGATGTTACTATTAAGCTCGGTTCTCCATGGGTAGATACTAAAATCGTAGAAAAGTTTGCATTTGAAGTCTTGGATGTTGCGCTAAAACTGGAATACTCAGCAGCAATAAACCATTTCAAACTGAAAATATCAGGATACGATAAGCCACAGGCGGGGCGCGGTGAGGCAAACGAGTGGAGCACTCAAAAGCGTTCAGCCTTTGAACTTCTCGACAGTGTTCTAAATAACCGCACTATCAAGATTCTTAACTATGACAGCAAAGGGAAAAGTTCTCCTGATGTGACCGGGACCGTGGCAGCCAACGAAATAGCCGACAAGATGAGAAAGCGCTTTTCGTCATGGGTATGGGAAGATGCGAAACGGGCCGGTGAACTACTTGATCAATATAATGAAAAGTACAATAACCTTGCCGGGCGTGAGTTTGACGGTTCACACTTAACCCTCCCTGGCGTTTCTATGAGGTTCAAACTCCACCCTCACCAGAAAAATGCAATCTGGCGTATCATCCAGACTGGTAATACCTATGTCGGTCATGCGGTTGGCGCAGGTAAAACAATGGTCATGATTGCTGCCGGGATGGAAATGAAACGATTAGGAATGGTGCAAAAGCCTATATATGTGGTCCCTAAACATATGCTGGCACAATTCTCTAATGAGTTTCTTGAGCTCTACCCAATGGCACAAGTCATGGTGGCAGATGAAGAAAACTTTCATACCGACAACCGGAGAAACTTTATTGCCCAAGCAGCATTGAATAGCCCGGACGCAATAATCATTACTCACCCTTCCTTGAAAAAACTCGGGATGCAACAGGCCAACATTGATGTTGTGGCCGACCAGATGATTACAGACTTACGAGAATCAATTGAGGAAATGGAAGAAGATGACAAGACCGGTAATAGGTTTCTAATTAAGAAGATTGAAAAGAGGATTGAGAAATTAGAACAGATGTTTGCCGGGATGGTCAGTTCTGACAAAGATCAATCAATGACCTTTGAAGAGATAGGGGCCGATTTCATGTTTGTGGATGAGGCACACGAATTCAGGAAGCTCGACTTTGCAACCAATCGGCAGGCAAAAGGTATTGATAGTAAGGGATCGCAGCAGGCCATTGACCTCTTTATCAAAACCAAATGGCTCGGGACACAGAATCCCGGTAGATCTCATGTGTTCGCGTCAGGTACCCCTGTAATAAATACCATGGGCGAACTGTTCAACCTCATGCGGTTCTTCATTGATGAGGAAATGGGTAACGACGGTATCAGGCACTTTGACGCATGGGCCTCGATGTTTGGGGAAGTTGCACCAGACTTTGAAAGAAACGCCGCAGGAAATTACGCGATAGTCGAACGCTTTGCAAAATTCGTAAATGTTCCCGAGCTTATGAAGCGGGTTCGTTCTTTCATGGACGTTCTTACATTTACCGACCTTGGCGCTTTCGTAAAACGTCCCGATGTGAAGGGTGGTATGCCTGAAATGGTAATAGCCCCGCAATCAGAAGAATTATCAAAGTACCTAAAGGGAGCGTTAACAAAACGCCTTGAGGTTTCAGCGGCCTGGAAACCATCAAAAAATCAGCCTGGAAACCCTGACCCTGTGATTAACATTATCACTGACGGGCGCCTGGCTTCAATCGATATGCGGTTCATGAATCCACGGTCACCAGACAACAAAAACAGCAAATTGAATAAGATGGTGGATGGTATCATTTCAACATGGAACGACACCAAAGATCATACCTATGTGGACAGGCATACCGGAGAAATTCAAGAAAACAAAGGATCAGCGCAGATAGTTTTCTTTAACCTTGGATTTGGTGACCAGGTAAAACTCAGGGGCTTTGATGCAAGATCCTGGATGATGAAGAGGTTGAAAGAGGCCGGGATACCTGAGAGTGAGATAGGTTGGATGGCAGACGCCAACAATGCAGCAAAGAAAGAGAGACTTTTTTCTGAAATGCGATCAGGCACCAAAAGGATAATGATTGGTTCAGCAAAGCAGATGGGTACCGGCGTAAACGTCCAGGATAGATTACACACTCTTCATTACATGGATGCTCCTTGGTACCCTGCAGACGTTGAGCAGCCAATGGGCCGTATCATCAGGCAGGGAAATCAAAACGAAGAGATAAGCGCCTATTGGTACGCTACTGAAGGTAGTTATGATTCTACCATGTGGCAGATGGTAGCCAGGAAATCGAAGTTTACCGAACAGGCATTTTCCGGTGATGATTCTGTCCGGACATTGGAGGATATCTCCACGTCAAGTCAGTACGAAATGGCTACCGCTATTTCTTCAGGTGATTCAAGGGTAATTCAGCTTGCCGGGCTCAAAAACGAAATAGAGAGGCTTTCCAGGTTAAAATCTGCACACCAATCTAACCAACGCACAATGGCCTACAATCAACGTGACGCAGTTCACCGGCTTGGATATCATAAAGACCGGTTGAAGCACCTTGAGGAAGCAGATAAGAAGGTCGGTGGGTATGTGCGCGATTGGTCAGGATCTGTTAACGGAAAGACGAGCTTCGAGAAACGGGCCGACTTAGGCGCAGCCATTCAAACAAAGATGGAAGAGTTTAATGAGGTTAGTGAAAATCTCAAACTAGGTGATGTAGCCAAAAGGGAGGTTGGTACCTTTAACGGTTACCCTATGGTTGCGATCATCGGTTCCATTCACACTGAGCTTCAGGTGGTTATCACAAAACAAGTTAAAATGACCGTTGGCTATGACGGGGATCCTGGTGGCCTGGTCACTCGTTTGGTTAACTTGTTGAATAGTGTTTCTACCAACAAACGTGAAACTGAATCAGCAATAGAAAAATACAAAGCTGAAATAGACAAGTATGAAACGAGAATAGGCGCACCATACGAACATAGCCGTGAACTTAACGAAAAGATAGCAGAGGCTCAACAGCTACAGAATGANCTTGTGTCAGAGGGTGGTGGTAGCGATGCTACTAAAACCATACCTAGTGATGGTATCCTNGTTTCCCTTGATGAAGGANTGNGNNTAGAGCAGGGCAANAACCCAATAAACAACCTAAANGNNCCTACACCNAACNGGGTNGCNAATAANAGAANNANNCTNTCAGCAACCAANGNCCAGNTAANNAACCCTGCCAACATCGAGGAAGAGTTACGGGCCGAGCTTGGTGGAAATTTTGATACCTTGCTGAAGAATGGAAAGGTTAGGATTTCCAACCAAGCAGAGGCCACCGGGAAGAAAAGCCAGAAAGGTAAGGTCCAGGGCTTCACGAAATCAAACAATACTGTCACTCTTATTCAGGGTAATATCGAAGCAGGGAACGCCTGGCCGGTTCTTCTTCATGAGCTTGGTGTTCACACTGGACAACTCTTAATGAGCAACAAAGAGTTTCAAAGCATCCTGGAAAGCCTTGAAAAAAGAAAGCATGAGGATAGCGCTACAGGTAAAGCTATCAGGGCCGCTTATGCCAGGGTACCAAAGAAAACCAATTCCAAGCATGTACTTGAAGAAGTTCTAGCCTACATGGTGGAGAACAATCAGAAAACTACACTGGTTCGCCGGGCAATTGCACTTATTAAGCGGGTGCTGTTGAAAATCGGTTTCCAACCAGATATAATGAATAATGAGGACTTAACAGCACTGGCAGTAATTGCCGTAAAAAGACAGGCCAAAGGTGCAGGATATGACGATGCCATTAACGGGCGAAGCGAGGGCGAGGAAGCTTTTGACAAAAACCAAGCCAAATCGTCCGAAGTTACCACAGGGGAGTTTTCCCGAGATAATGACGACACGCGTTACTCAGTAGCAGCCGAGCCTCTTACCACGGAATTCCTTGAAGAAACAGCAGGATCAATCACCTACCATAAAAACGAGAAGATAGATTCTAATTTTCTTGATCGAATTTTTTCAACTCCTGAATACTACTTCAAAAAGTTTGCAGCTGCAGGCCGAGTACTGCAGGCCGCATTACTGAGACGAGATATCAGGTACACCAAAGAAACCGAGATCCTTGGCGACTTTGTGAAATACATTCAGAAACTCAGAAAAACCGATAAAAAAGCATATAAAGAGGCAAACGACTACCTGATAAACACGGATCAAGAGGTAGACGGGTTTAGGATCAAATCATCAAAGGATGATGATTCATGGACTGTTATTGCTCCACTGTGGGCTGTGAATGGTGACAAAAATAAGCAGACAGTTGGTATCTTTTCCGATGAGGCTGAAGCGGTAAAAGAAATGATTAAAGCTGAAGCCGGGGCCTTGCAAGAGGAAGGGTACTCCATGGAAGCTATCAAGGCGGTTACCATGGCCAGGGAATTAACCAACCGTGGCTTTGATGTAATGGCCGAAGATATGCGGAAGATAATACGTGAAGCAAAGGAGAACGGGCAACCTGATCCTTTTATCGGTGACGGAAAGCTGAACGAAGCAGGGCGCTATGGTATCTATGAGGTGGGAAAGAAAAGGCCAATAGCTCTTTTCGCCTCACAGCGTGAAGCAGAAGAAAAGATGGCAGAAGCAGCCGAGGCTATTTCCTACATCATCGTTGGTGGCAATGGCAAGCTGAAGAACTTCAAGAACCAGATGAGGGCGAAGGCTTACGCCAAGAAGCACAGCGGAACGGTAAAAGGTCAAAAGGTTTTCGGTAATCTGACTGTCAAGAGACGTTCTGATGCTGATATGCGGCCACTTACTGTTAAAGAAGCCCTGGCACAGATGGGAGACTTGCGAGGTGTATACTTCCCCAGGATACGCGAAAGTGGCGAGTATGTTCTTATTGCCAGAAAGGATGGTGAAAACCCTATCAGGAAGCACTTTGATGTGCCAGCCGTAGGAGACAGTAAACCAACAATTCAGAGTTTACTGAACAGTGTTACCCCTATGGGCAGAGAGGCAAAAAGGCTCAAACTCAATGGCTATACAGTGACTGTCAAAAAGGATGATTCACCGGCAGAAGATGTCTTTGAAGCCACAAACCTTGTAACCTCTCTTGATGCTATCCTTCAGGGATCACTATCAACTATAAACAAAAACGATAGTGACGATGTAAAAGCCGGGCAGCACATAAACCAGATCCTTACCATGCAAGTTGCTGATATCTTCAAGAGCCGTGGATACCTTTCCAGCAGGATTAAGCGACTTGCCGGTGATGAGATATGGGAAGGGTACGAGGAAGATATGGGTAAGGCTCTCACTCAATACGGTAAGAACGTGGCAGCCGGTACCGCAAAACGTGATACCGCAAGAGCCATGGTGCTTGCCTTCTCCGGTCGTGATTATTCATGGGCCGAGTATAAAGAAGAAGTTGAAAATCCGGATTACGCAGAATACGAGAAGATTGTGGAGAAAAGAAGGATTAGTGAAAGGACACAGAAAAACCTTTTCCGCGATGTTCGTTCCTTCATGATTGATATTCTTCGTAATGATGAACAGGCAGACAGGATCATGGGAACATTCAGGGGCCTGGCAGTTCTGAAGTATCTTGGTTTCCGGGTTTCTTCTGCTACCGTGAACATGACAAACATGGTCCAGGGTGTCCCTGCCACTATAGCAGGACACACCGGGGAATCATTAAAAGAATCTGTTGGGCGGGTTATTGCAGCGGCAACGGTTTACGGGAAATACCGATCAGGCAAGGGGTCAGTAAGCCAAGCTGATAGGGAAATTTTTGAGTACATCAGCGCGAAGGGTTGGGATGAGGCACAGTTCAACCACGAAGCAGCCAGCGAATTGCGCGGGAAACTTGGCGAAAAGTGGAACAAGTTTATGACAGCTTCCATGTTCATGTTTGGCGCGGCAGAGAAAGCGAACCGAGCAATGACCATCTTTGCAGCATACAAGGCCGTGAAGGAAAAGAATAATAATATGGGTGAACCCCTGGTGTGGGAAAAAGCAAAGGAGATTTCTGACAGGGCTCATGGTGTTTACGGAAAAGAAACTATACCAGCGTGGGCCAGGGGAAAATATAATATTCTTCGCTTAACCTATATCTTCCAGAAGTTCAGCCACAACTATATGTTGAATATGATCGATCTAGGATTCACCAGGAAGGAATATAAAGCAGCCGCTTACATGCTCCTATCTCCTGCACTCCTGGCCGGTTCTTCTGCTTCTCTTGCCGGTCCTGCACTGTTTGCCCTGGCCGGTGCCTTGGGAATTGGTGGTGACGATCCTGAAGAGGAATTTTACAAATGGGCAGAAGATACTTTTGGTGGTGAGACTTTCGCCAGGCATGGTATCTTTGGGGCTCTTGCTGGCATAAATATTAAAGGATCACTGCAGATGAACAACCCTATGCCGACAAACCTGAAGGAGCTTGCCGGTCCTGTTGGTGGAATTCTTGGTGATACTGTTAAGGGTTTTGAACATCTATTTAAAGGTGAGCTTGCCAAAGGTGCGGAATCATTATTGCCGACTGCCTTCGGATCATTCTCCAAAGCTACCAGGGAAGCCACAGAAGGAATCACAACAGGGAACTATGGATCTGTGTTTTATGGTGATGAGCCATTGAAAGCGGATGCTGCAGACGCTTTTATCAGGTTTTTATCCTTCAATCCTTCCAGGTTGTCAGGGATTAGGGAAAAGCAATGGCACGAAAGGGAAGTGAAAACCAGTTATCAGGAGGACAAAACAGCTATTTACGCAAAAATTAAGCGCCTGTACTTGAAAGGGGATAGCATTACCCCAGAATTGTACAAAGAGATATATTCCTATAATGACAGGGTGTCCAGGTCAGGACGTAGGGATTTGAGTAGGATCACAGGATCTTCCATAAGAACTATGTTGAAACGTAACCAAAAAGCCAGTAAACTTGAGAGGGAGAGAGCAGTAAATTAACGCAGTTTTAAGGCAGTAAAGATCAACCGTTTGCAATTAGCGCCCCTGTGAGTTTTCCGGGGATTCGTTTCGAGCCCGGTCGAAAGGTATAAATCCCTTTTGACCGGGCTTTTTTTTGTCCAACATTAACCGTCACAGGAGTCTGATGAACGAGTTCATCTCAACAAACCCGGAAATAGCCACTTGGCTAATAGGTATCCTGGCATCATTGGTATGTTTTTTTGTGTATGGGGTACTTTTCTTTGTCAAGAGGTCTTTTGACAGTGTAACGAGGGCCATCACATCGATGGAAAAGAAGTTCGATGAGGGCCAAATTGCCGTTGGCTCACTAAAGGACAGAATGGCAAAACAGGAGACAACTTGTTCTATGCAGAGAAGCCTTTGCCCAAACAGGAGCATTTTCCCGGAAGGAAACTTCAATATGCACCAAGAAGTAAGCCCGTAAGGGGGATCTTGATCCCCGGAAAATGGTTCGTACAATTTTTTAAATTCATAACAAGGAACAGAAAATGAACATAATTACAAAAAATCTAGTAACGCTTATCGGGCCTATGGTCATTGAAACCATACTTGACGCGATCATTAACGAAGAGAAACTTACTTCATTCAGGGATGAGTTGATTACTTTCTTCAGGAAAACAGCAGATAAAACCGTCACTGAAATTGATGATTACCTGGTCGAGATTGCCGTTAATACAATCATGGCTCCTGGCAAGTATATTGAGGACACCATGGGCCTGTTGGCTATCCTCCGGAAATACGTTGTAAGCTCTCAAACAGAAATTGACGACATTTTCTGCCTTCCTATCCTGGACCGCATTCAGCTACTCGGGGTCACAGCCATTGAAAAATAATGGCTGATTGGTGCAGCCTATCACCTGATGGTTTTCTCGGCGTTGAGTGGTCTTTGTCGTGCATGGCGCATGATGGACGATATGACGCCGGGAAAACCATAATTGACAAGATACGCGCTGACCTGGATCTTTCCCTTGATATTTGGGCTCTAGCGGCCTTGGCAGATCGTAAATGGAAAACAGCTGTTATCAAGGCGTATGTTGTTGGTGTGTTTTTCGCCACCAGTACATTTGGTTTTTACAATTGGTTCAAAGCAGGAGACAACAACCAATGAATCATTTCTTAGAGGCTTTTAAAAGAACAATGCTCATCGAGGGCGAGGGCAAGAGGACGAAACGAGCGTTTGATCCTGGTGGGGATACTTATTCCGGTATATCACGCGTTCACTGGCCAGAGTGGGCAGGATGGGACTTTCTCGACCGTGGTTATACGAAAACTGCAGACAAATTGGTAATAGATTTTTACCGGGTAAATTTTTGGAACAGAATACAGGGCGAGAAGCTGGCAGAAATGGCACCAGAACTTGCCTATGAGGTTTTTGATACGGCGGTCCATGCTGGAGTCCACAGGGCCGTGAGGATTTTGCAAGAAGGATACAATGTTGCTTGTGGTGTTATGACACCATTAGTTGCTGATGGGGTCTTAGGGCCTGTTACGCTCATGACGATCATTCGATATTTAACCACCAGGCCAGGCACTCCAAAACTTAATTTAGAAATTTTGCTGAACTGTCTTAATGGGGAGCAGTACATTTTCTATAAAAACAATCCCAACCTGAAAAGAAATCGTGGATGGTTGACGCGGGTTTAACCCATTACATGCAGCACAAAAAGGAAAAAATTATGAACAGTAAAATAGTAATATGCATAGTTCTAGCACTTCTTTTCACAGGTTGCGCTAAATCCGACCTGACACAGATGGACATTAACGCAATGACACAGCAGCAGGCAGCAGTTAAAGCCTGTTATGAAGCACGTAAGATAGATCTGAAAGGGGTTCCGAAAGATTCTATCGGCTATATTATTATGGCGCAGCAATTGGTAAGCGCACTCGGTAATGATCCTTGCAAGACAACAAATGCTTTTGATGTTCAGATAGCTGAAGTCAATGCTAAAAATAGAGCACTCAGTAGCGCAACAGGAAACGTCCTTAATCTGGGCCAGTGGATTGTAGGGGGAAGCGTGGCTAAAACAGCGTTTGGCGCAATGGGCGACACTGTGACAGCAAGTGATTCAGCAAGTGCAGGCATGTCGAGCACTGCTAATAACGAGAGTTATAATACCGCCACTGAGACGAGGGAGTCCTATAATACCCAGGAAACTACCAGCGCTGGTACCTCTATGGATGGTTACCAATGAGAGTTTTAATTCTCTGTTGTGTAATACTGGCCCTTTCACCAATGTTTGTCTGTTTTAAAATTGCTGATTGGTTGACGAAGTAAGAAAAATAAAAGTTTTAAAATAAAAGAAAGGCCAT
>JGI10211J34971_10003853_pt1 | contig 11959 bp, 10 predicted proteins | sample Etolagsediment_FD_34971 | JGI IMG/M metagenome (IMG submission 34971)
GCCGATCTGAAATGTCTTGGGCCAGTTGACGCGCGCGTGATACCCGCGTATCACCATCCACAGNGTGGCAGCAACGCCACCCAACCCACGCGCGCCTGGCAGCGGACCGCAGCGCGGATATTCGAACGTGCATCCCGCCTGGGTCAGTTTGCGGTAGAGGGCATCGTTCTCCACTCCGGGTTCGTCCTTCATCTCACGGGGAGTGGAGATAGAGACCAGAGCTCGAATATCCTTCAACTGTGTAGCAGTAAGGATCGCCACCCACGCTCCGAAGCTGTGCCCCACCAGGGCGATTCGCTTCGGATTGATCTTGGCATGACTCCGCAAGAACCTTAATGCCGCAGAAACGTCCTGAGCTATGTTGTCATCGACAGTTCCCTGGCTCTTCCCATGACCGCGGAAGTCAAAGGTAAGCGCGGCGATACCCTTGCGGACAAGCCTTTGACCGACAGGCCTCATGGAGCGATGGTCTGTTCCCATCCCGTGGCACAGAACAGCGCCGGGGAAAGGCCCTTCACCTCTGGGGAGGAGAAGTTCGCCATACAGCATTCCCTCCTCGCCAGCCAGGTCCATCGACTCGGTACGCCATCTCATCCGGTCAACACCTCTCGTTCATCTGCCAGGGCAATCAGCCGTCTTGCGCAATCAAAGGGCACTTCTACCCCCCCAATGGGCGTCTCATCAGCACCCCCCAGGCCGTGAAAGTCACTTCCGCCAGATGTGAGCAAGGCATGCTTCTTGGCCAGACCGACCAGGCGCTGGACGGTGCTCCGACGGTAACCATTGTAGTATGCCTCCAATCCCACGAGCCCAACCCCCTTAAGTTTGACCACAAGTGCCTCAAGGTCATTGATGTCCGCTGGATGCGCCAGCACTGGCAGGCCACCGGCTCTCACCACCATCTGCACAGCCTCCACAGGGGAAAGCCTCACACGCGTCACATAGGCTGGCCCTCTTCGACCAATGTATTTGATGAAAGCCTCTTCNAAGGAAGAGATNTNGCCGTTCTCAAGCATCACCTGGGCAATGTGTGGTCNCCCAATTGACCCGCCGGCAGCCAGTTCCTGCACGCGCTGCCAGTCAACATGAACCCCCAAGCCGTCCAGCTTGGCTATCATCTGTTTCGCCCTTANCTCTCGGGAATGGCGNAGTACCTTCAAACCGNTCTGAAACTCCATATCTTCATAGTCCATGAAATAGCCGAGGATATGAACCGCACCGCTCGGCGCGTCGGTGTTGATCTCCACCCCGGGGATCACCCTCAAAGGCGGAAAAGCTGTCGCTGCCTCCAGAGCAGGCAGGACACCCTCCACGGAATCGTGGTCAGTGATAGCGATCACCGTCAGCCCCCTCCCAGCCGCCAGCCGCACCACTTCTTCAGGAGCCAGACGCCCGTCCGAAGCTGTAGTGTGAAGGTGCAGATCGACACTCATTCTATTCCAGTTCCCTGTCCACTCGAGTAATGCCCGTTGCCCTGCCCGTCCTTTCGTCCACATCAACCAGGACGGAATTGAGAACGACGCTCCCCTTGCCAACTGATAGGCGATGGGGAAGCTGTGTAAGGAACCTTCTGATCACCGCATCGGCATCGTCCCCTATCACCGATTCGATGGGACCAGTCATACCCACATCGGTGATATAAGCAGTGCCTTTAGGAAGCAAGCGAGCATCTATGGTTCCCACATGGGTGTGGGTCCCCAGCACAGCACTGACTCTGCCGTCTAAGTACCTTCCCATGGCCACCTTCTCCGATGTGGCCTCAGCATGAAAGTCAGTGATGATCACAGGAGGTTTATCGACAATCTCCTCAAGGAGCTGATCCATCGCTCTGAATGGGCAATCGAAATTACCTATGAAGGTACGTCCTATAAGGTTAACCACCAACACTTTCTCCTTGGTTAGGTAACCTCGACCTGGCACACCCGGGGGATAATTTAATGGACGCAGGATCGCCAACTCACTATCAAGACTGGGGATAATCTCCTTGTGATCCCAAATATGGTTCCCTGAAGTGATAACATCAATTCCCGAAGCGAAAAGTTCTTCTGCTGTTTCCCTTGTCAACCCAAGACCACCGGCAGCGTTTTCACCATTGGCGATAACCAAATCAATTCTGTATTCCTGACGCAGATGAGGCACCAGCACTTGCACAGCCCGTCTGCCAGGCCTGCCAATTACATCACCAATCATTAGGATTCGCAATTACTGCCCTACTTTGCGTAGTCTACCGCTCTAATTTCCCTGATAACCGTCACCTTTATCTGGCCTGGATAAGCTAGAGTTTCTTCAATTTTCTTAACAATATCACGGGCAAGTCTCAACGACTCAAGATCATCTATCTCTTCAGGTTTAACCATAATGCGTATCTCACGACCAGCCTGAATAGCATAAGATTTCTCCACGCCAGAGAAACTATTTGCCACACTCTCCAGTGCCTCGAGGCGCTTCAGATATTGCTCCAGGGACTCCCTTCTTGCCCCTGGCCTGCCACCACTAATGGCATCAGCAGCGGAGACAATAAAACCCATAACACTCATCGACCCAGTCTCTCCATGATGCTCTGCGACAGCGTTAGTCACCTCTTCAGATTTGTCCCACTGTCTGACTAAGTTAGCGCCAATCTGAGCATGGGGTCCCTCCATCTGGAAATCCACCGCCTTACCAATGTCATGTAGCAATCCTGCTCTCCGCGCCAGATTGATATCGACTCCCACTTCTGAAGCCATCATACCAGCCAGGTGGGCTACCTCAATGCTGTGTAGAAGCACATTCTGTCCATAACTGAACCGATATTTTAGACGACCTAAAAGCTTCATTAGCTCTGGGTGCAACCCAGGCACACTAGCCTGCTGCACTGCCTTTTTCCCCTCAGCTTGGACCGTTTCCTCCACCTCATCTCTTGACTTCTGCACCATCTCCTCAATACGTGCGGGATGAATGCGACCATCGAGGATGAGTTTTTCCAAGGCAATACGCGCCACCTCGCGACGTAGCGGGTCGAAAGACGAGATGGTTACCGCTTCCGGAGTATCATCGATAATCAGATCCACACCCGTCGCACTTTCAAGTGCCCTTATGTTTCTTCCCTCTCGCCCAATAAGGCGCCCCTTCATCTCATCACTGGGCAGAGGAACTACGGAAACAGTTGTTTCTGATACCACATCGGTAGCACAGCGCTGAATGGCTAAGGTGATGATCTCCTGAGCCTTTTCTTCAGCCTCCTCCTTGAGCTGAGCCTCGATCTCCCCAATACGCCGGGAGACATCCTGGCGAACCTCTTCCTCCAAGGCCTCCGCCAAGAATCCCTTCGCCTCCTCGCTGGATATCCCAGAGATAAGCTCTAGTTGCTGAATCTGTTTCCGCTTTAGCTCTTCAAGATTTGCCAGCAGGTCTTGCGCCTCCTTTTCTTTGGCGCTCACACCTCGCTCTCGGCGCTCCAAGCCATCCGCCTTTTTGTCGAGATTCTCTTCCTTTTGAGAAATTCGCCTTTCCTGCCGATTAAGTTCACCGCGCCGCTGTCGGTTCTCTGTCTCCGCTTGGGACTTAATCTTTATTGCCTCCTCCTTGGCCTCAATGAGTACTTCCTTATGTTTCGCTCGAGCGTCAACAAGGAGAGTTTCGGCCTCCCTTTCAGCAGTACGAACCCTACGCGCTGCTAATGCACCTCGCGCCAGATAGGCAACCAGTCCCCCGATTACCAGCCCACCTATCGCCATTCCAATTAATCCAAACATTTTCATCTCCCCTTTCGTCTGGGGCTTTCCCGGTTAGATAAGGCCACTAATGAATTATATCCGTATTGAGGCCGCCGTTTGCCTCAAAGCCAAGGCAAGGAAAGCTAGCTTGACTCCTGCCATAGACGCTCGATAGTCCGGTTGATTACATCGTAGCTAAAGCCCCGCCTGCCCAGAAAAGCACCCAGCTTTTGCCTGAAGGTTTCATAGTCCTTCCCTAGATTGTGCCTCTTTCTCCATGCTGCCCGATAGGCGCTCTCGTCATCATCAACCCCCTCCAGAACCTCATCTACCATCTCTGAGTCAATTCCTTTGCGCCTCAGTTCTATCTTAAGCAGTCTCTTGCTCCGAGGGCTAAAGGACTCCCGATTCTCTGTCCAAAACCGAGCAAAGGCAGCATCGTCCACAATTTGTCTTTCTTGCAAATGTAGAACTACCCTATCTGTAGTTTCCTTCTCGAATCTTCGGTAGAGCCTCTGCTTTATCTCCGCCTTACTGCGCGGGCGATAACTCAACAGGCGCAGTGCAGCCTCAAGGCACTTGCCAAAAAGCTCGGCCCTTACCAGTTCGTCTATCTGCGAATCAGAGAGCGATTGGCCCGTGTGAAGGCCCTGTTCCTGAACCACCCCCCTATCCAAGCTGAAGGCGAAGGTGCCACCCAAGTAAATATTGACCCGGCTCTTCCCCCTCTTCTGATCATCAATAGCGGTTATAGTATCCATAATTAAACACAAAAAGGCTGGATTGCGAAATCCCAGCCTTTTGCTGACATTAGTCAGAATTTATAACTGTGCTAAACCGCTTGCGGGAGTTCTTGAGGCTTAAAAACCTCCGCCCTTATTTGCCCCTCAAGTTCTCGGGCGACCTCTATATGCNCCCTGAGGTAATCCTTAGCGTTCTCTCGACCCTGACCAAGACGAACCTCGCCATAGGAGTAGAAGGCACCTGCTTTCGTCACCAAGCCAATCTCTGTCCCAATGTCAAGGAGATTGCCCTCCCTGCTTATCCCTTGGTCGAACATGATGTCAAACTCAGCGTTCCTAAAAGGAGGAGCAACCTTGTTCTTTACCACCTTCGCTCTAACTCGGCTCCCTACCATCTGCTCTCCCTTTTTGATGGTTTCCATTCGCCTTAGATCAATCCTAACCGAGCTATAGAACTTTAGCGCTCTACCCCCAGGGGTCACCTCAGGGTTGCCAAAGAATACCCCTACCTTCTCCCGTAACTGGTTGATGAAAATTACAGCGGTTTGCGACCTATGGATAGCAGCAGTAAGCTTTCTCAGTGCCTGGGACATTAATCGAGCCTGAAGCCCAACATGAGCGTCTCCCATCTCTCCCTCAAGCTCTGCTCTAGGAACCAGGGCAGCCACGCTATCAATGACTACCACATCTACCGCGTTGCTTCTGACCAAATACTCAGCGATCTCCAGTGCTTGCTCCCCGGTATCCGGCTGGGATACTAATAAACTGTCCTCTCCCTCTACTTTAATACCACAGTTAGCAGCATATCGCTTGTCGAAGGCATGCTCAACGTCGATATACGCTGCCTTGCCACCGCAATTCTGAGCCTCAGCGATAACATGAAGAGCCAGAGTCGACTTCCCGCTCATCTCCGGTCCAAAAATCTCGATGACCCGACCCCGCGGTATGCCGCCAACACCAAGGGCGATGTCCAATGCGATGGCACCAGTAGGAATAATATCCACTGCCATCATTTTCGAGGTTTCCCCAAGCCTTATTATCGAGCCTTTGCCAAATTGCTTTTCAATCTGACCAATTGCCAGTTCCAAGGCCTTCTCTTTTTCTGTAGCCATCTCGTCCCTGGTATTAAAAATGAATCCTACAAAAAGTATGATAGCACAGCCACCTCACCAAGACAAGGGGGCAGAATAAAAGAAAAACGAAAATAAGACTATATTAACTTAAGATATATAAAAAAGAGAAACTGAGACCGCTACTAGATTATTACAGGAGTTTCCACATTTACGGTAATTGACGAACATGCGTCAGGAGTTTCTTGTGGAGGACTTTACTAGGTTATGATGGGCAGAGCCAACCCAATAGAAGCTCTGCCTAAACCACACCATCCATATCTATTTGACTATAGCTTCTCGCTAGGTGAACCAAACAACAATGGTCGGGGTGAGAGGATTCGAACCTCCGACCTCTTGCACCCCATGCAAGCGCGCTAAACCGGACTGCGCCACACCCCGTTTNCTTCGGCGCCAATTATTCTATCAATACCCACCCAGAATTGCAAGGGACNATATTCGTTTATGTGACTAGTNCGGCATATCACTTATTCGCCATTGTCTCTGCCATTGAGGTTAACCAAAGCCCTCAGTGCANTNAAGGTGAAGCGAGGCAATATCATATTTCTCCACCCGTCCCGAGATGTATTGATAACGGCCTGCAAGCATATCCGCTTTGTCGTTGGGGGATGCCTCCAAACCCACATAGAAGCGCCCCTTCTGGTCTTACCTCCTAGGTATCTTTGCAATGGAGTAGAACTTATTGACAAAAGGATTGCAACCCCTCATAATGTATTAGAACATATGTACGATAAAGCGCGGAAAATCTTTCATGTTGACCTTGATGCTTTCTTTGCCTCTGTAGAGCAGGTGCTTAACCCTGAGTTCAAAGGAAAGCCTATTGTAATTGGCGGTGAGCCTCGCTCTCGTGGTGTTGTCTGTTCCGCCTCCTATGAGGCAAGAGCCTACGGACTTTGCGCTGGCATGCCCCTGATGAAAGCATATCGTCTCTGCCCCAGTGCGATATTTTTGAACGGCCGCTTCTCTCGTTATCGAGATGCTTCAGCAAGAATCATGGCTATTCTCGCCGATTTCACCCCCTACATGGAGCCTGGAGGCATCGACGAGGCCTATCTTGATCTCACCGGCTTCGAACCCCTCTACGGCTCTGCCAAGGAGACGGCACTACGGATGAAACAGATGATAAAGAACAAAACTGGTCTTACCGCCTCGATTGGCATTGGCAATTCTAAGCTGGTGGCTAAGATCGCCTCTGCCTTATCAAAGCCGGACGGAATCCTTGAAGTAGCACATGGAAAGGGGCGCTCATTTCTTGCCCCACTGCCTGTCGCCAAGCTCCCCTGCGTGGGCCCAAAGACAGAGCAGTCGCTGAAGACGATGGGAATCACCACCATAGGGGAACTAGCCAATTTCCCGGCCCCCTTTTTAAAGAGCAGCCTGGGTGCTCTGGGTGAAGTAATACACCGCTATGCTATGGGCATAGATGAAAGGAGAGTCGAGCCCCCACAGCCACCTAAATCGATAAGCCGTGAGACAACCTTTATTAAAGACACATTAGACTACCCTTTTCTTAAGGCGACCCTGTGTTACCTCAGCGAAAGGGTAGGCGCTGAACTGCGTCGTAACGGTAGAAGTGCTAGATGCGTCGTTCTAAAGCTCCGGTATGTTGATTTTTACACTATCACCCGTCATTACACACTAAAGGAAGCAACGAATGCTGACTGGGTCATCTTCGATACGGCACGTGAACTCTTGGAGAAGGCTCTTCACCAAAGGAGGCAGCATGTACGCCTTATCGGTGTTGGGGTATCAAGCTTAATCAATGACGGGAGGCAGTTCAGCTTTTGGGATTCATCCATAGAGCGCCGGGAGCGTCTGGACGTGGTTATCGACCGCATCCGCAGTAGGTATGGCTTCACCGCACTCCAGAGAGGACAAACCTTACTTCTCAAGAAGGTNCTTCCCACCGAGAACGGTGACTATGTGTTACAGGCGCCATCCCTTTCCCGCTAGCACACTTCTACGATTTTTNTTAGCAGATAAGAAGGGCTCTAATATAGCCTATCTCCAAATGGGATGGCCTGACATAGTAAGAATGCTTACGGAAGCAAAAATGAAGAGTCTATCTCTGCTTGACAAACTGTCGCTGTTGTGAAAAATATTACATTAAACTATAATAAAGTGAAATATTATGGAATCCCAATATTCAGGTAGAAGGAGAGTAGACCAAATGAGCGACTTGATGACCGTTAAGGAAGTGGCAGAGTATCTAAAACTGAATTACATGACTGTTTATAAGCTGGCCCAAAAGGGAAGAATCCCTGCCTCTAAGATAGGAGGGAATTGGAGGTTCAAAAAAGAGCTACTGGACGAATGGATAGCTAAACAGTCAACGGTAGTAGAGGGAAGTGTGCTCGTTGTTGATGATGATCCCGGTGTACGAGAGATGCTCAGCGATATCATCTCAGAGCAAAGATACAGGGTCGTGGCTGTTGAGAATGGAGAGAGAGCTATTGAGGAAATGGAGCAGCAGCATTTCGACCTGATTTTCCTAGATTTGGTGCTGCCAGGGATGAGTGGAGCGGAGGCCCTCTCCGCCATAAAGCAGAAGGATGAGAAGGTGATAGTAGCTATTATCACCGGTTATGGTGATGACCCTGTAGCCCTGGAGGCAATGTCCTTAGGACCGCTTCTCATGATTCGCAAGCCTTTCAAGGTTGATGATATCTTAGAGGTTATCAGTATAATCAGTAGTGCATCAAGACGATAGTGAGGGGAACGGAGTGAAAGCACTACGTGCTGCATTTCTTAACTCATTGAGAACCTGCGTGAGACTCTTTGAGGCGATGCCTCGCCGCTGGTTCCACCGACCATCCCAAATTGAGGATAATAGACTGAGGGAAACGCTGGCGAGATACAGAGCTCTGGTTGATGATATTAATGAGGTCTATATAGTGATTCGAGGAGAGCACATAGTCTTCGCCAATCAAAGATGCGCTGAACTTCTGGGAAAACCGGTTGAAGACCTATTGGGGCGGAGTTTCTGGGAGTACGTAGCTCTTGAGAGTGTGGAGTTTACCAAGCAGATCTATGAAGCTACCATGACGAGAGAGGCAGTGCCTGAGACCTGGGAGACCACCATCATTAACGAAGCTGGGAAGAAAACACCGGTTGAGATCAGGTTCAAGAGGATTATCTATGAGGGCAAGCCTGCCTATGCCCTGCTACTAAGGGATGTCTCAGCAAGGAAGAAGGCCGAGGAAGAGATCATCCAACGCAGCAAAAGGCTAGAAGTAATTAGTGAGCTCACCAGGATCATCGGCTCTAGCCTAGATATAAGAGACATATACCAAGCCTTTACCAGCGAGATCAGAAAGATCATCGATTTTGACCGAGCAAGCATCGCTCTGGTTAACGGGGATAAGCTCAGGTTCTTTGCCGTTTCCGGTGAGGTGGAGACGGGACTGGGTGAAGGAGACATTATTCCTTTAGCTGGTTCTACCACAGCATGGGTTATGGAATACAAGAGGAGCAACATTGAAACAGATTTTACCCAGGAGGCGCAATTTTCTATCGACGAGAATCAACTTCTAAAGAGCGGCCTAAAGTCGGCAATTCGCGTCCCCCTATTCTCCAAGGGTGAGGTATTTGGCACCTTCAACCTTACCAGTCGCCACCCTAATGCCTACGGCGAGATGGAGAGGGAGGTACTGGAGCAGCTTGCCGGGCAGATAGCAGCAGCGGTGGAGAACTCCCTGTTGTTTATCCAGAAAAGTGAGCGCGAAAATGAGCTAAGCAAAGCCTATGCGGAACTCAAAGCAGCACATAATCTCATGGTTCAGTCGGAGAGTCTAAGGGCCTTGGGTGAGATGGCTAGTGGTGTTGCCCACGACTTCAATAATATGCTTTCGGTCATTCTAGGTCGGGCTCAGTTGGCTTTGGGTATTACCAAAGACCCCAGGATGGTAAGAGACCTTCGAATCATCGAGCAGAGTGCTATTGATGGCGCCAAGACGGTTCGCCGCCTCCAGGACTTTGCCAGAGTGAGAGTGGATCGGGAATTTGAAGTGCTCGATTTGAATGAAGTAGTGAGGGACGCCTTACAGATGGTAGAGCCCCGCAGGCTGGAGCGACAGGCAGTAGACCGGATCGCGATCGATATTAACGCTGAGATGGGTAAGGCGCTTGCCATCGAGGGAGACTCCGCAGAGCTGCGAGAGGTTCTAACTAACATCGTGTTCAACGCCATGGATGCTATGCCTCAGGGTGGCAAGATCACCGTTAAGAGCAAGCTGGAGAACAACTGGGTGGTTCTCTCCATTACCGATACTGGCTTGGGCGTCCCTGAGGAGATAAAGGGGAGACTATTCGACCCATTCTTCACCACCAAAAGCACTGGAGGGCTTGGGATGGGGCTTAGTGTGGCCTACGGTATTATTGGCAGGCATGGCGGGAGCATCGACGTAGATAGCTCTGCTGGAAAAGGGGCAACCTTTTATATCAAGCTGCCAGTGGCGGTCAGCACCGGCAGGAGACTGCTGCTTCCAGAGGAGCCCACCTCAATAAAGAGGGCAACAATTCTTCTTATCGAAGACGATCCACAGACCAACGAAGTTCTCAGGCTAATGCTGGAACGGCTAGGCCATCAAGTAGAGGGGTTTACTAATGCAAAGGATGCTCTGGAGACCTTTGACAAGGGCAAGAGCGATTACGATATCGTAGTGACCGACATGGGAATGCAGGAAATGTCAGGGCGTGATGTTGCCAGGAGAATTAAGGAGATGAAGCCCGAGACTTCGGTAATTGTAATCACAGGCTGGGGTACACAACTCGACCCCGGGGAACTGAGGAGAGTGGGGATTGATGGGGTTATCTCAAAACCATTTACCAAAGAGGCTCTTTCAGCAAAGCTAACAGAGTTGCTCCCCACCAGTGCGGGGAGCAAAGCTCAATGATGCCGAAGCGGATTACACCTTTAGTCTTAACGATTGGCCAGAGTACCACACCCCCAGTAATATCTTGATCCTACCAAGAAACGGGCCTCACAAGAAAAGGGCCTCGTTTGCGATATAAAAAGATGACTACTAATGTCCGTCGCTAGATATTAGCGAAGGCAAACCTTCTGCAGCCTCCTCTAGCTCTCTAAGTCTTTCACCCGCCTCCATTTGTCTCTTCTGTATTGTGGCGGCGGAGCTTGATGCATTGCGATAGAATTCCTTCAACCTAGGTACGTTACTAAGCTTGGAGAAGATAAGTGTCACGCCGACGTCGTTCCCCGCTCTGGGATAGTCGCCACTTCTGATTACGGCATCCTCTGCCATCTCCCTCATAAGACCTCCGAGTTCTCTCACCATTGCTATATTCATTTCCTTTGATGGTGCGGAGATCATGTATAGAGCCTTTCCAGCATCCCCGGGATTAACTGTCACCGAAAGCTCGCTTATGGCTTGATCCACTGCCTCCAATCCCCTCTGGGTTTCTCTACCCTTTTTCCTGAAGCTTCGCCTTCTTTCGAAGGGCAATCTGTTAAATGACGGCACACCCGAACTGCCTACGCCTATGGCGGTCCAGCCCTCCATAGACTGCATGATGTCACCGGCATCGACAGTCTTCGCTCCAACACGACTTCGCTTTACCTCCTCACCAGCACAGAGCATATCATAAAATGGTGCCACTATTTCCTTGTTGATCTTCTCCATATTATTTACCAGGTTGGCATCCCTCTTAATAAATCGCTCGTTGTCACAAAGAATCACCGCATCTGCGACACTATATGTAGATTTAAGAGAGGTTGCAACATTGTAGATGGTCCTTTCCTCTGTGCCTTCTTCATGTCCAAAGGGCAGAATGGCGAGACAGTAAACCGCTTTATGTGGATATCGTTCCTTCAGCGCATTGGTGACGACTGGCATCGCCCCCGAGCCTGTGCCGCCAGCGGTACCAGCAATAACTAAAAAGGCGTCTGTTTCGTAGAACCTTTCTCCCGTTCTTACTGCATCGATCACCTTGTAGCTATCTTCCTTTGCCACCGCAGCACCAGCCTCGTTTATCTTCCCCACACCATGACCACTAGTCTTCCTACCCCCGATAAGAATTCGATGATGGAAATCGCCTCTTATGGTACGTAGCCCTGTCAGGTCAGCTTGATCAGTATTCACCGCATATACACCAGTGATTATATCAATCCTTCGATTAGACCTCGCCTTCTTACCCAACCTGGCAAACTCATCGGCGATCCTACCGCCACACTGCCCCAATCCGACAACAACTAGTCTCATTCTACACCTCCATTTTTTTCATCTGTCTTACCTTATTCTGTCTTACCTTATTGAGAGCCATTTTTTCACAACAAGCCTTCTCCTGTCAACCCTACTTAAATTACCCAATAATAACAATTAGCTTTAAAAGTGCGACTTTGGCAGAAGGTCTCAGATTCCAATTACTGTTTTCA
>JGI10211J34971_10003854_pt1 | contig 11953 bp, 6 predicted proteins | sample Etolagsediment_FD_34971 | JGI IMG/M metagenome (IMG submission 34971)
ACCGGACAAAGGGCTTGCGGCGGTCAAAAAGCTTGTCACAAGGGACAATGTTCTTGTGGTCGGCGGCGGATATTGCTCCAGCGTCAATATCGCGGCCAGCGTTTTTTGTGGAGGGAAATCTGCTGGCGGAGATTCCCCTTCGCGTCGGCGGGTATGTTTCTGAGCTGAAAATGCCTGAAGTTGCCGAGCTACTGAACCGTTTTCAGGAAACCATGATGTCGCTGGGTGTTATTCCGGACTTTGCGCAATTGACACTGAGCGTTCTGACCACCGCTGCCATCCCCTTTATTCGAATGACGGAAAAAGGGTATTATCGTTTCAGGGAAAACGATTTTGTGGGGCTCGAAACTTGAAAGAGGCGAAGAAAGTGTTAACCTATAGCGATTATCGTTTCAACTATTGATGGAATTTTGAGTTTTATGCTCAAAGAGCAATCATTATGAGTAAAGATTTACTGAAAGGAAAAAGGATTCTCATCGTTGATGATGAGCCGGATGTGATTGAGACTCTTGAGGATCTGTTGTCCCAGTGCAGCCTTGTGAAAGCGTATGCTTTTGAAGACGCACGGGACTTGCTGGAGCGGGAATCCTTTGATATGGCCATCCTGGACATTATGGGCGTGGATGGATACAGACTTTTGGAAATTGCCAAGGACAGAAACGTTCCAGCCGTCATGTTGACCGCCAACGCTTTGAGTGTCAGCCATACGGTGAACTCCTTTGAAAGGGGTGCGGCTTTTTACGTTCCCAAAGAAGAAATGGTTCATATTGAGCGGTTTCTGAAGGACATTCTGGTGGCTCAGGAAAAAGGCAAGAATTTGCGGGATCGATGGCTTGAACGGATGGGGTCCTTTTATGAAAAAAAGTTCGGGCCGGACTGGCAGCGTGATGACGAAGAATTCTGGGAAGATTTTAAATCCCGGGGAGAAAATTAGGGCCGAGGCCCGGAGAAGAGGTCTTTTCATGAAATGTTTCCTGCGGTGGGTGGGGGTGGGGTTTCTGTTGCTTTCCCTTTCGGCTTTAACCGGTGGATGTCGCGGCTCGGAGAGCCGTGCGGAACCGGGAAAGGAACAGGATTCTGCCAAAGTCGTTAAAGTTGATGTGGTTGAAGTGACCCCCTCACCCATTCACGATATACTGGTGCTGCCGGGAGAAACCGAAGCCTGGCAGGATGTCCTGGTGGCTGCGGACAAGAACGGCCGCGTTGAATGGATTGGTCCCCGTGAAGGACAAGTTGTCAAGAAAGGTGAGCTTTTGGCGCGAATTGACGTCTCAGCGCTTAAAACCATCATTTCAAAGGCCGAGGCCTCCGCCGAACTGGCCAAGGATCTCTATGATCGACGAAAAACCCTTTTTGATCGTGGTATTGTACACAAGGAGGCACTGGAGAAGGCTAAAACAGAGAAGGCGCTGGCAGAAAGCGATCTGGTGAAGGCCAAGGTGGAATATGATCGCGGGTTTCCCCATTCTCCCATCAGCGGCATGGTGAATTACCTCCATGTGGACGAAGGAGAATTTGTCAACCGAGGCCAGCCCATGGTGGAACTGGTCAATGTGGACAAGATCAAGATTCACGTGAATGTGCCGGAACTGGATGTGCGGTATTTGAAAAAGGGCCAGGATGTCATGGTCACCATCGATGCCTTTCCAGATCTTCGCTTGAAGGGAACGGTGGATTTTGTGTCTTACAAGGCGGATCCCGCCACCAAGACTTTTCGGGTAAGGGTTTTGACTGAAAACCCGCAACACGATATCAGACCCGGCATGATTGCAAGGGTTGCCTTTTTAAGGCGCATGATTCCCGATGCGCTTTCGGCGCCGCTCTTCGCCATTATGGACAAGGGGGGAGAACGTCTTCTCTTTGTGGAAGAAGACGGTGTTGCCCACGCCCGAACCATTTCCATCGGCGTCATCGCGGGGGACCGGGTTCAGATTACCAATGGGTTGAAACCGGGTGATCGGTTGATCGTTACCGGCCAGAGAGATGTTGAGGAAGGGATGAAGGTTCAAGTCCAATGATCCTCAACCAGGTTGCGCTCAAGAGACAGGTCACGGTTCTGACCCTCATGGTGTTCATCCTCATTGCCGGAATCTACTGCTACGTCACCCTGCCCCGTGAAAACTTTCCCGATATTACCATTCCCTATGTCTTTGTCACCACCACCTACGAAGGGGTAGCCCCTGAGGATATGGAGGAACTGATCTCAATTCCCATTGAGCGGAAGCTCAAGGGCATTTCCGATGTGGAGGAGATCCGTTCCACCTCAGCCGAGGGCATATCAACTGTCGCGGTCAAGTTTCTGCCGTCGGTGGATATCGACGATGCCCTTCAAAAGGTCCGGGACAAGGTAGACCAGGCCAAAAAGGACCTGCCCGGCGATCTCCCCGATGATCCGGTGATTCAGGAGGTCAATTTTTCCGATCTCCCGGTGATCCGCGTCGTTTTGTCCGGTCCTTTCAGCCTTAGGCGTCTGCAGCAGTTTGCCGAGGATATGGAAGACCGGTTGGAGTCCATCCCAGGCGTTTTGGACGTCCGTTTGAGCGGCGGTTTAGAGCGGGAAATTCATGTGGAATTTGACCTGGACCGGGTGGGGGCCTACCGGGTTCCCTTTTCGAGCCTCATCAATGCTGTTACCAAGAGCAACGTGAACATGCCCGGCGGCAGCATGGACATCGGCCAGGCCAAGTACCTGGTGCGTGTGCCGGAGGATTTTCAAGACCCGGCGGAAATCTTTTCCATCGTGGCGTTCGTACGGGACGGAAAGCCGGTCTATCTGAGAGACGTGGCGTTTATTCAGGACAGTTACAAGGATCCGATTACGCGAAGCCGCATCAACGGAGCGAAGAGCGTCACCCTGGCCATTCAGAAGCGGAGCGGTGAAAATATTGTTGAAGTGACGGATCAGGTTAAAGCCATTGTTAAAGAGATGAAAACCATCCTGCCGCCGAACCTCAAAATCGATTTGACGTCCGATATGAGCAATGACGTGCGGTTGATGGTGGCGGACCTGGAAAACAATATCCTTTCCGGTCTGATTCTGGTGGTGGCCGTGATTCTGCTGTTCATCGGGGGTCGTTCGGCGGTATTCGTGGCCCTGGCCATTCCCTACTCCATGCTCATCACCTTTATTCTGCTGGCCGCCTTTGACGTGACACTCAACATGGTGGTGCTCTTTTCCCTGATCCTGGCTCTGGGGATGCTGGTGGATAACGGCATCGTTATCGTCGAGAACATCTACCGGCATATTCAGCAGGGCATGGACCGGAACGAGGCGGCACTGACCGGGGCCAACCAGGTGGCCTGGCCGGTGATCACCTCCACCATTACCACCCTGGGGGCGTTTATGCCCATGCTCTTCTGGCCGGGGATCATGGGGGAGTTCATGGGATATCTCCCCGAGACGCTGATTATGGCGCTCACTGCTTCGCTATTTGTGGCCCTGGTCATCAACCCCGTGCTTTCCGCCCGCTATCAGAGTGTAAAACCCCCAAAGCCCGAAAAGAAAAAGGCAGCCAAAGAGCCGTTCGTCAAACGGGCCTACCTTGTCCTTCTGAATTGGTCTCTCAATCACCGTCTGGTGATCGTTCTTACGGCCTTTGTGCTTCTGGTGGGATCCATGCTGCTCTATGGGGCTTTTGGAAAAGGGAGCGAATTCATGCCCGATACCGAACCCCGCCGCGCGTATGTTCATGTGAAAGCGCCCGAAGGCACAAACCTGGATGCATCGGACAAACTGGTCCGGATGGTGGAAAACATTGTCTCAAAATATGAAGACATAAAATATGTCATCTCCAATATCGGCGCCGAGGGGGGGGATCCATTTTCCCAAGGGGGAACGGGGACTCATATCAACCGTGTGGCGCTCGATTTCAAAGATTTTCATGACCGCAAAACCCTATCCTCCACCGTGGTGAAAGAGATTCGCGAAAAGACCCTTGGCGCTGTCAGAGGCGCCGAAGTGCAGGTTGAAAAGGAAAAAGAAGGCCCGCCCACGGGCGCACCGGTGAACATGGAAATATCGGGAAAAGATATCCATGTGCTGGGGGAATTGGCTGCCAAAATTAGAAAGAAAATCAAAGACATTCCGGGGCTTGTGGATTTAAAAGACAATTTCGTTAAGGGAAAGCCCGAGATCCGCGTTCGCGTGGACAAAGAAAAATCCGCTCTAATGGGACTGGATACCTATACCATCGCCTACACCGTAAAGACGGCCATTAATGGTGCGAAGGTGGGCGTCTATCGGGAAGGAAAGGACGAATACGATATTATCGCACGCCTGCCGGAACGGGATCGCCATTCCCTGGAGGGTCTCAAGCGGATTACGGTTTCAGGGCCCAAGGGCGAGCCCATCCCCCTGACGTCCCTGGCCAGTATAACCCTTAGCAGCGGGCTCGGGGCCATTATGCGTCTGGATCAGAAACGGGTGGTGACCATTTCGGGGGATGTTTCCGGAAGACTGGCCAATGATGTGATTCAGGATATTGAGGCCCGTCTGAAAACCGATATCGACTGGCCGCGCGGCTATTTCTATCGCTTTTCGGGGGAACAGGAAGAGCAGGCAAAGTCCGCCGCATTTTTAAGCAAGGCCTTTGTGGCGGCACTTTTTATTATTTTTCTTGTTCTGGTCACTCAGTTTAATTCGTTTATGACGCCCTTTATTATTTTGACCTCCGTTCTGCTTTCCCTCATCGGCGTTTTTCTGGGGCTCTTGATAACGGATACCGCCTTTGGCGTGATTATGACCGGTATTGGTGTGATCAGTCTGGCCGGCGTGGTGGTGAACAATGCCATCGTTCTGATCGACTATTACAACCAGCTGAAAGAGAGGGGAATGGCGGCGCGAGAAGCCCTGATCAAGGCGGGTCTGGTGCGGTTTCGACCGGTGATGTTGACGGCGGTGACGACCATTTTAGGGCTTTTACCCATGGCTACGGGCATCAGTTTCGATTTTCGCAATCTTGCGTGGGACATTGGAAACGAGTCCAGCCAGTGGTGGGGGCCTATGGCGGTGGCGGTGATCTTCGGCCTGGCCGTGGCCACCCTGCTGACCCTGGTGGTGGTACCGGTCCTTTGCTCTCTTCAAAACAGCATTCAGGAAAGATTCAGAGGCAGCCGGCTCTAACTTGTGTCTGTCCACAAATGAGATAATTTGTTCGAGTTTAAGGAAGGCGATAATTGTAACCGCAGGAATACAGGGTAGTATTTCGAGGATTACAATTTGAGACTGACGCAGAAATCGGGCAAATTGGCCATTTGTGGATGGGCACTTTATTCTTTGATGGTCATCTTGATGATCTTGACGGTTTCCACCGGCACATCGCCCATCATGCCTTTTTTTCCGGTTTTAACCCCTGAAATGGCATCCACCACATCCATTCCATTGACCACCTTGCCGAAGACGGCGTAACCCCACCCCTGGGGGGTTGGGTCTTTGTGGTTGAGGAAGCTGTTGCTCTTGGTATTGATAAAAAACTGGTCCGTGGCACTGTTAGGATCCGGGGTCCGCGCCATGGCCACCGTGCCCCGCTTGTTTTTGAGGCCGTTATTCGCCTCGTTCTGGATCGGCATCTCGGTCGGTTTTCTCTTCATGTCCGGCGTAAAACCGCCGCCCTGGATCATGAAATCCGGGATGACCCGGTGAAAGATGGTTCCGTCATAGTGTCCCCAGCGTACATATTGTAGAAAATTCTTGACGGTTTCCGGTGCTTCATCGGGGAAAACCTCCAGCACAATGGTTCCCTTAGTCGTCTCCATGATGACCTGGGGGTTGTCCGACAGTCCGCCTATGGCCGTCGGGGGAACGAATAACGCGACAAATAACACCAGAATTATGCCTAACTTCATTTTGAGCCTCCTCATTATCTGATTGCCTTCTCTTCTACCTTCAGTCCCATATACACAATCTGCCGTGGTTTTGAAAAGCATAATATCGAGATGTCGCGTCTTCTTTTTCGACTTCTCACTAATCGGGTACTATTTTGTGTTTTTTTGCCATATCTCCTTGTGCTTTTTTTTCAGCAGTTGTAATTATTGACCATGGCCAAAAAAGAGATCTGTTTTTGCTCGAAAAGAGAAACACCATTCTGAACAACGCATATGGAAAAAACAATTCAATCGGAAGCGCTGGAAGTCAATTTAGAAGAGACGCGAAGAATCAAAGTTCACGTCCCGAAACGGTATCGTGAATTCATCGATCTATCCGCATCCCACTTTGGTATTCATGAACGGGCGCAGAAGTGCATAACCGAATACCACCACCCTTATGCCAACCATGCTTTTGTGGTGGGTGAACTGAGAAAAATTGTCCTGAGCGATTTCTGGTTTTATGGAGAACTGGAAAAATCCGATGAAGCATTCCATGTAATGATTGATAGCCTGGGCCAACTTCTTCTATCCCCTGATATTGACGAAAAACTCAAGGAAACCATTGTGAGGACGCTGGTGGAGTTTATTGATCGCCTGTCGGATTTTCCGGAGAAACACAACAAAATTGTCGATGCCTGTACACGTCTTTTAGAAAAAGCCCTGGTGAAGAACCGTGATATCTATATCTGTTGCTCCGCATTTTTTAAAAAACACTTGAGAAAAAGTGCACATCTGAATGATTTTAAAGATGAAATATTTCATTTAACAAAAGAAGTTCTGGAAGCCAATGTCAACTTCTGGCAGGAAACCACGAAAATTGAAGCGTGGTACCGGGAAAATGAAAGCGTTTTTCAGCAGGATTACACAGCGGTCATCACCAAATTGGGAAATGATTATTTTGCCGATCTACAGAACAAACTCAAGGGTTCAGATACGTTTGACGCTTTGGTTGAAAATGTTCCGTCCTACGGAGATATAGCAAATAAATTCAGGCAATTAAGCGATAACTTTGATAAGTTTATTGAAAAATTTTATTTTAGCTTCTACCTGCTCTACCTCCCGGGAATGTCCGGTTTAAAAGACCGCCTGATTCGTGACATCAATTTTCTGCTGGCAAGAGTGGTCGAGGAGATAGATCTGAAAGAGATATTTGAGTTTTTGGATAAAATTTTCAATATGTTCAGTGTCTTTCGTCAAGACCACACATCGCCCATTCTCAACTGTATCACCACACTGGGAAAAAAGATCATTGATATCGACGATTCGGAGGATAAGTTTCGGGTCAATTATTTTGAAAAGAAGCTCATCGATTTCGGGTTTGAGTTCCCGGGCATCGTTTACGTGGATGAAGACTGGAAAACCCACGTGAANAACAACCATTTGAAAAACATCAGGGTCTGGCTTGAAATTTTGAAATACGGATCCTCAATNCCGGAGAAGCTTCTGTCGGCTTTAATTGTCAATTTGCGTCTCGGCGGGGTTTATATCTCGGATACCGATCTTTTTCAGCGGGACATCACCAATATCCTGAATTCCAACGTGTCACCCTTTTACAAAAAGGTAAAACAACTCAGTTTTATCTTCCCGGTTTATTTTAATGAGATCGGTGCCGAAGGTGAAATTCGCCATGTGACCACTTCCATGGATGAATTATCCCATCGAAATGACCGGTTGATTCATTTTTTGAGGAAACAGGTCCATATTGAGGGGAACAATACCCTGATCGATATGACCCGGAAGATATTCGATTTCTGGTACGATGGGAATTTGCCGGCACTTAAAACAGGATTTCCACCGGACGTGTATGACTCCATAGATTTGAAAGGCAGGTGGTTCAAGCCGATTCACACGCTGCTGAAGACGCTTTGTGAAAGGGGGGGATGCGGCCGTGAAAATCTTCTGAATATGGAGCAGGGTGAGCTGGAAGCGCTGGTTGCATCGGTTTCCGAGGCCGAAGAGATGGATCAAAAAAGGCTTCTGTACATATGCCGCCTCTATGCCCTGTTGCGGGAGAAATACTCTTTCGACACGGTCAACATTATTTCCATCCTGGAACGGTATAACCCGATCAAGAACGAAGACATATCAAATTTTAGGGACTGCATGGCGGAAAAGGATTATTCAGGGGCTTTAAAGCAGGTGTTCCTGCTGATGGGTAACCTCAAGGAGATCATCCTGAACCCTGAACCGAGCGAAGCGTGGGAAAGCATCTATTACAAGCGTCATGTGGCGTTCGGAATTCCTTCCATGTATGGTGTTTACCGGGAGAAAAAGTTTGAAGCAATGGGGCTTATTTTCAGGCTTGAAAGGGTTGCCGCGAACCTGATGGACCGCATTATTGCCGACATCAATCTGGACTACATCTCAGCCACCACCCTGGATCGTATCTACAAAGTCCTTGAATTCTTCAAAGAGGGCATGGAACTGGACGGCATCAGCAACGAGGGGTTTAACAGCAATCTCCAGATGTTTCGATACTCTCTCACATCATCCACCTTCAGCCTGGGCCAGTACACCAATATTTTTGAGTTCATGAGCGAACGCATTCGAGAAATCATCAATGAATATTTCATCAGGTCATACGAATACCCGCTAAATGTGATTGTGCCCCAGCTTTTCATGAAGGATCGGGACTACTCAAAGGCAGAAAAAAACAGAATTCTTATGCAGAAAACTGAAGAGTTCAACCGGGAAATGATATCCAACTGTTTTCTTCTGCAGAAATTCGACGGCTTTATCGCCAGCATTCTACAAACCCTTCATAACATGGTGGACAACTTCAGCCCGGACATTATCAACAGCATCATGCGGTACAACCCCGATTTGATCATCTGCCCCTTTAGTGAAAAATCACCGCAAATGGACAACAAAGTGTTTGTGGGCGAGAAGGGGTATTTTCTGAAGAAACTCTATGGGGCAGGTATTCCCGTTCCGCCGGCATTTGTTTTGACCACCGAGGTGTTTCGGGAACGTCATGCCATTTATAAGCACCCCAAGTTAAAAGCTGAACTCACCAAAAAGATCCGTTTCCACATCCGGGAACTGGAAAAGCTGAGTGGCCGGAAATTCGGAAATCCTCAAAACCCGCTTCTGTTGTCCGTGAGATCGGGTGCTGCTGTTTCCATGCCCGGCGCCATGATGACCTTCATCAATGTGGGTTTGAACGATGAGATCGCTACCCATTTGAGCCGGGAACCCGGCTTCGGGTGGGCCGCATGGGACTCTTATCGTCGGCTGCTGCAGAACTGGGGCATGGCTCACGGTATTCGCAGAGATGTCTTTGACAGGGTCATTTCCGATTATAAGAAAAAATATGGGGTGGAATACAAAACAGGTTTGAGTTCTGAACAGATGAAAGAACTGGCCTTTGCATATCAGCAGGTGCTTGGAGCGCACAACAAAGTGTTTGAGCAGAACCCCATGCGTCAACTGGAAAAAGCCATTTCCATTGTTTTTGATTCCTGGTCATATGAGCAGGCGAAAGTGTATCGTGAGTACCTCAAGGTGTCGGAGGACTGGGGAACTTCGGTGATCGTTCAGCAGATGGTCTTCGGCAACCGGAACGAAAAGTCGGGTTCAGGGGTGGTTTTCACCCATAACCCCACGCGTGGAAGACCCGGAGTCCATCTTTTCGGCGACTTCAATTTAAGCAGCCAGGGGGAAGATATTGTTTCCGGTCTGGTGCACTCGCTACCGGTGGGCAAGACCCAGCGAAAGCAGTTGGGGCTCGAGGGCACGTCGCTGCAGGAGTCTTTTCCGAACATCTATAAGAAGATACATGCCCTTGCCAGAGAGTTGCTGGGAAACCTGGGTTTTGCGCACCAGGAAATTGAATTTACCTTTGAATCGGAAAAACCCGAAGATTTCTATATCCTTCAGGTTCGCAATCAGAATATTCGATGTGAAACCCATGTGAAAGTGTTTGAAACCCGAAAGGAAGATATGACACTTGTGGGCAGGGGGATTGGTATTGGAGGCGGTGCGCTGAGCGGAATCCTGGCATTCGGAGACGATGACCTGGAGCTTTTTGCCGAAAAATATCCGGATAAAAAGACAATCCTGGTGAGACCCGATACGGTGCCGGACGATATCGGCATGATTTTCAAATGCGACGGTCTTTTGACGTCCAGGGGGGGCGTCACGAGCCATGCGGCAGTGACAGCAACAAAAATCGGGAAGATCTGTATTGTCAATTGTGCGGATTTATATGTGAATGAAGACAAAAAAGAATGTACCATCGGTGGTAACCCGTTTAAAGTGGGCGATGACATTTCCATCGACGGTCATCGCGGAAACATCTATCGCGGTAGTTACCCCATCAAGACTACCGAAATTGCTATGGACACGCGAAATAAATATTCAACCGATACATGCGAAGGAGGTCTCTAATGTCTGACAACCAGAATCTTTTGGGAATTAATGGCCTGGGCCGGATTGCGAAATTAACCCTGTGGGAGCATCTGCGGTTAAAACATTTTGATGGTTTTGTGGTGAACATCGGGCGGGAAGTGGGAACGGGACTGGAGGCGGTCGCTCATACCATTTCAAGGGATTCCACCTATGGCAGTCTTAAGCATTTTCTCTATGGGTACTCGGAAAACAGTTTTGACATCAAAATTCTGGATGAAGAAAGCGGGTTGCTTGAAATAGATGGGATGCCGGTTACCGTTCTGAGGTCCGCGCGGAATCCTGAAGATATCAGCTGGCGTCAACACGGCGTGCGGCTGGTGGTGGACTGCACGGGTGCTCACAAAGATCCGACACTTCCTTCCGGCAGCGAGAAACCCAGCATCAGGGGACATCTCGCTGCAGGCGCAGAGAAAGTGATCATCAGTGCGCCCACCAAGACAGCCGACAAAGCCGCCAAAATGCCGGATGACTTCGGTATGTTCATCTACGGCATCAACCACCTTGATTTTGATCCCGCCCGGCATCATGTGATTTCCGCTGCGAGCTGCACCACCACCGGTCTGAGCCACATGATAAAACCCCTGTTGGAAAACAGCGAAACCAACAAGATTCTGACGGCTTCCATGTCGACCATCCATGCCGCCACGAACACCCAAAGCATTCTGGATTCATCTCCCAAAAAAGGCGCCGAGGATTTACGGAAGAACCGATCCATTTTCAACAACATCATTCTGACTTCCACGGGAGCGGCAAAGGCTCTGGAGCAGGTCATGCCCGAAATTCAACAATTCGGTTTCATGGCGGATTCCGTGCGGGTTCCCACGAATACGGCGTCGTTGATTGTCTTAAATGTCACCTTTTCGTCTCACATGACCGATTCCGGTGGACCGGTGGTGAATCGGGATTTCCTGAACAACATTTACAAAGAGGCGGCAGCCGGTGCTCAGAAAGGGATGCTCGTTTTCAGTGAAAAACAGAATGTTTCAGCTGACATCATCGGCTTTCAGGCGTCTGTGGTCCTGGAGGGGCACGATACCCATACGCGTACGGGATTTCTGGACATCCCATCACAGATGTTGAGCCAATGCGGTCTTAAAGAGGCCTATGATGTGAGGCTGCCGGTGACCCACGCGAAGATTTTCGGGTGGTACGACAATGAATATGGTAGCTATGTTTACAGCCTGGCCAAGCTGACGGCGTATATTGACAAACATATGTGAGAATCTGCACAGTCTAAATCTCTCGTAAGCTTTTGAAATAATAAGAACCTCAGATTCGTTGCCGTCATTCCGGCGAAAGCCGGAATCTAGTGTATCGTCAGTGATATATGATTTCTGGATGCCGGATCAAGTCCGGCATGACGAGAGAACTTTAGCCTTTCAAGCGAGAATGTAAGAGGAAAAAATGCATGAGTGAATCAAACCCCGTCAAAGACCGTATCAAAAGCCTGGAACATCATCTGGAGGCAGAAAATCCAGTACTGGTGGATGTGGTGAGGAGTTTCAGAGAGCTTGATCTGGTGAGCCGGCAAATGGGTTTTTTCTCAAAGGAACAATCCAATGCCTTCAGTGTACCCTGGTGGCCCCTCATATCGGTGCTCGGGGTTTATTCTTCTGGAAAATCCACGTTTATCAATCGCTATCTGGATTACGGGCTGCAGGATACGGGAAACCAGGCG
>JGI10211J34971_10003855_pt1 | contig 11951 bp, 5 predicted proteins | sample Etolagsediment_FD_34971 | JGI IMG/M metagenome (IMG submission 34971)
AGGACTCTTCCTTCTCCTCGATAGCCTCGGCCTCGTCTTCGTCCTCCTCGGACTCCTCGATGACGCCAGCCTCGGTTAGAGCGGCCATGAAGTTCTCAGCGTGTTCTGCAAGGCGCTCGTCTGAGAGGTCCTCAGTTAGAGTGCTGTGGCATAGGGGGCAAGCGCAGCCTGCTTCCACACCCTCTTCTAGAGTCTCCTCTGCTTCCTCCTCTACGGGGGCGGCAGCCTCCTCGATGACCTCCTCAGCGGCGGCTTCGACAGACTCGTTAAGGGCAACGCCTGCTTTGCTCCAGGCACCAGTGCCGAGGACGGCTTCTCTTAGTTGATCACGGTTCATTATAAACTCCTGACGGTCTTGCCGTCTACTTCTATCTATAGCAGATCTGCCGTCGTGGCAGTTATTTTATAACTTTCTAACCTATATGGATGTCTGCCCTGCTGATGTCTCCGTAACTATCAGGAAGTCCGTTATCAATAATAACAGTCTCCTCTGTGGAGAGGCGAACATCCCCTAACCTGTGTGCTGGTGTTCCCTCTATCGTTACTGTCAAAGATCCTGTAGCAGGCCACGCAGGAACATCTGGGACTATTGGCAGGATGTGGTATAACTTCTGCTTCGCAGGATCAATTATAACCCTTGCCATAGGTATGCCCCTATATGTCACAGTTGGAGAGCATTCATTCAAAGTTAACACCGCAGGAGTAAGGTGTATTTCGTTAGGAGGTTTAGGGATAGGCGTGCTGTCCCCCATTATCGCTGGCTTCATAGGATGATTGGTGTCTCAGGTTCAGGTGTGGTAGTAACTTTTCTAGCAGTGATCGTAGGAGTCTTGAACTCTTCCTTTGAAGAAATACCTCTAGGAGGGACGCGGAACAGTTTAGGAAGGTCATCGTTTAGCGAAGTGCTAGGGGTAGGTCTACCGAGAGCGTATAGCTCCTTAAGTTTGTTCCACTCCTTTACCTCTGTGCGCTTAAGTGCCTGCTTAGTCTTCTGGTCTAACTGCCTGTATACGTCGCCCCAGGACGCAGAGCTAGTATCAGGGTCGATAAATGCCTCAGTTGCAGTGATCTCGCGCACGCTCTCCATAAAATTCCTGAACGCAGAGGGCCTACGTGGTAGAGGCTCAGATCCTGATGAGTAACCTCTAATCGAGGTGGCGTCTGCTGATGCTTCATAACCACCTACCCTAGTAAAATCTAGGTCGATGTCTTGAGTAGGTGGAGACTGGTGGACACTAACTCCTGGAGGTGAGAATCTCATAGGCTTATTTCCTCCTATGCCTAAAGGTGTCAACATACTAACGTTAATCTCCCTCACGCTGTAGTCTATAAGACGCGAGCTAGAATATTGAATAGTCTTGCTAGGATCATCTGTGGGAACGATAACAATATACCAGGGTATTCTTCGAGGAACAATAGGATATTCATCTTCGTAACCTTTGTAGTAATCGAATGACACATCTCTGAATATAGCATTGATGCTCTTTCTATTATTAAGATGATCCAGGAAAGGATCCTCATGGTCTACATTTATAACTAGGTAGGGCCAAGGCTTGAACTTAATCCACTCGTTGAATACATCCATATCCTCCTCCCATCTAAACCTACAGGTAGATTTCCTAACTAATGGCCTGTCCCTTTCCATGTCCTCGATGGATGATGGAACTAGCTTTAGGTAATAGGCGTCTGGGTGAGCAGCCGATAGGTCAGCCGTCTCTTCTATTCGTGCTGTGGGGATAGATGATGCTAGTAGAGTAACATCGTTGTTGCTTCCAAGCAGCTTGTTTGCAATAGTAGCATCCTTTAAATCTAGCATAAATGCTCTTGCTATGTCTGAGAATACATTAGCCCTATCTAAATTATTATTTTTATCACGGTAGGTAAAGTAATCTCCATCCAGTATAGTGTTAGTATAGATGTCACCAGTGCTACTAACAATATCAAACGTATCGTCTATTGATATAGGGTGCTCTAGAACTGTCCCGTCTCTTTGTATCAAGGCTATATGCTTATTTACATCAGGAGCTACAGTCTTCCACAGCCTCATTTTATCCTTAGCCACACCAGTATACGATTCGTGGTAAAGAGGTTTGAGAGCATCGTCAATGAATCTAATAGCATTAGCGTCTGACCCCATGCCTCTTCCTGTTTCACCAAACTGGTTCTGACCACCTTGGTTTAAGTTAGCCAGAGACTCATACGTTAGCTCACTAAGTCTGTTCTGCCTAATAAGGTATGCGATCTTGTCTAGGACTGCTACGGTAAGGGACTGACCTGCTGTATCCCTGGCGTTCTTCACTGCTTTCTGTAGCTCAGGTCTGAGGCTCTTGAGCAGACTAGCGCCTCCAAGATCATCGAACGCAGCGAAGACCTTCCCAGTAAGATGGGATTCGTATGCGTAGTATACGGATGCGTGGATGAGACCACCTAGGATATGAGTGTCATACCCAGGGTTCTGAACAGGAGTGAACTGATTAGTGGAGTTAGATAGCTTGAAGATACGATCCTCAACCAATGGATCATACATTAAGTCTTGATCAGGAAGCTCCTCTAGCTGAGTCCTGTATGCAAGAACATCGTCATAGGAGAACTCAGCATCCCCAGCACCAGTATTGTTGAACACTCTGTTGTTCCCTGTTCCCCCTGGATCTGTTGGATCTCCTGGAACTGAGCAAAGAGGATTGTCTCTTGTCAGTTGACGAGTGATGTCAGATACTAGCACATCAATCCGCTGCTGCTGGGTATCGTCGCAGCAGTCTCTCTCAACGAACAGTTGGAAGAAGGCGTTGGGGTTAGTGAGCGCAGCGTTATCTATGGTAATATTACCTGTGTCAGCATCAAACTCAATGCCTGCGGTTGCGTTGAAAGACAACAGGAAATCATTGGACAGTTCTGCTAGGGCAGCAGCATCACTAGGCTCAAGGGTTACACTCTCTCCTTCACAGTAGCCCATAGGAATGCCACCAGAAGGGCCACCTGCTGTATCGAATGGGTAGAGGCTGGCTAGGTTCTGAACTGCTGCTTGAGTGTCCTTCTTACAGCAATCACTAGCAGCATTACAGGCAGCCTCATCTTCGTAAGCTCCGGCTGGGGGAGGAGGTAGGGTGCAAGACTCTACAAGAACGTCTTGGACACAGCCACAGTCGTTTGCCATGTCACATCTCCAGAACCTGAATTGCATAGGTGTGCAACAGGCAGTGGACCCTTGACATGCCTCAATCGTAGGATAGCTCTGCTGACCAGTGTTGTTAAGCGTTCCATCAGGGTTTATCTGTGAAATGTCTACTACCTTAGACTCGCAGTTACCATCCACACAGACAAATACTTTTCGTCTATTGGCCCCTGTTGTGTCAGGTCCGTAAGTCTCGTCCTGGCAGTTGGCCTCACACTGCGCCTTCTCCCCGTAGCGTCCATACGCAGACGCAACACCCTTGATAGTCTCACAGCTAACAGGTCCAGTAATCTCAGATCCTGTAAACTGCTGATACCAAGCACCTACGGTCTGCGTCTCCTCCAGGCACTCTCTGTCAATAAACCCTGACCCTGGGTTGTCTGCGTCTGTGTCGCTGCTTATAATAACGCAGGTCCACAATGTGCAGGGCTGGGATGCTGCAATAGGAGGAGGTGGTCCGGCACCACCTCCACCTCCACCTCCTCCTCCCCCGCCGCCAGGGGTAGTTGGTCCAGGTGGAGCGGTGCTGTAGCACACCTCTCCAATCAATGCAGCTTGTAGAGTGGTGTATACTGTGTTACCATTCCACTGTGTAGGGCAGTCCTGCGTTGATGGAATAGTGACTGTGAACTGCTCGACACATCCTCCCTCAGCATAGGTCTTGTCGCAAGGCTTTGTGGCGCAGTAGAATCCTTTGCAAGTCTTGAATGTAGGATCGGGAGGGTCAGGGTTAGAGGGGCAGCACTCAGCGCACTTGCTAGGAGGGAACCCTAGGAGACAATCCTCACATCCGAAGACTACAGGGTCTGTGCATTCTTGGATACACTGAGCGTCTACAAGCTGCTGCTTAGAGTAGACCCTTTCTATACAATCAACTACATCAAGGTCCTCATAACCTGGAGGACACTCAGCTAGAAATACAAGGTCGTCGCAAGGGTCGTCCCCTGGGTCACAGTCTATGCAACCACAACCTTCTCCTGTGCATCCCCCACCGCAATCATCACACCCAGGGTCGGGCGGCTCTGGTCCATCAAAGCCACCGTCACCAAACAGTCTAAGAAAGCAGTTGTGGAAGAGTGACATCAGGCATTGAAGTTGGGCATGTTTAGAGTAGTGGTGCTGGAGTTAGTGGGCACCGTTGAGAAGAAGTTAGTAGTCTGCTCGACTCCCTGGTAACCCTTGATGGTGAACTCTACTGTTGGGTAGGTTACTAGCATTGGGTTGTAAACTTCCCAGTTCTGTAGCCAACTCTTCTGTAGGCTGTAGCCGGGTCCACCTTCACCTCGGGAGTCGGTTCCTACAGATTTATGTTGCAGTCCAACAGTCTCCACCTCCTTTAGCAGAGGCATTACGCGAGAGAAGGTTGGAGCATCACGGATGAAGTCCTCTGCGGTGAAGGCAAGTCGAGGACCCTCACCAGTGTTGGTTACTACTGTTCTGCCCCAGTCATCGGGCCTACCGAACCAAGGGTTGTTATCAGAACCAGATGGGTGACCAAGGGCAACGATGATAGTGATACCGTTTCGGCCACGCTTCTGGACTGAGAGGCCACTCCACCCAGCACCAATGTTGTTAATGGTTCCGTTGGACGTGGGGTTCTGCATGATAACGCCCCCGATCATTCTGGCGTCAACATCATAATCACTAAACCCATCAAGGAACCCTGCGGGGAAGTTAATATCCTTCTTGACGAAGAGGCATCCATGAGTAAGCATCTCAAAGGCGTTGAAGGTATTTCCACTGTATTGCGTGTAGTTACCTTGCATAGCCCAGAGGCGAGGGTCGGTATAACCGTCGTTGACATCCTCGTAGATGCTCTCTGGAAGTTGGTCTGGTGGTGTTACTCGCTGCCAAGTTCCATTGTCACCCCAGATGACGGAGGAGAAGAGTCGGTCGTTACGACGAGAACCAAACCCTCCACCAGGGGCTCCGTCTAGTTGGCCCGTGTTGATATCCCAACCAGGGTATAGTGGAAGAGAGGCAACGTCAGTGGGGACGTGGGAGAACTGCTTGAGTCCGTCTAGTGCCTCCTGTGGAGTCTGCGTTGGGAATAGGCCCGCACGCTGCATGAAGGCAAGGTGACCTCCCTCAACACCCCACTTGGTTCCACCAAAGATCATGCCCTTGGCGAGGGTTTGTCCATAAGTTTTTAGCCTGTTTACATCACCGATAAGAGGGGTGGTGCGATTTACCATGTCGCGCTGTGCCTTGTAGGAAACATCACGAAGCTCGCGCTTGCCTACAGCAGGGTTGGCAAAGGAGAGAGGTGGGTTGGCTGCTGCAATACCTGCACGCTCGTTGTAAGCTAGCTCGGTGGTGCGGAAGAAGGGGCGGATGTCTACTACGTCCTTGGGCTCAATAAGAGCCTTGCCTCTCTTGGTAAAGATGTATGCTAGTGGAAGGATAGTCTGGCCTACTAGGTTGTATCCATTATCACCTTCCTCTACACGCTCTGCGAACAGAGGTGCTAGGTTCATAACATCGTCAGGAGATGGGAAGCTTCCGTAGACGTTGTTAAGGCCAGCAAGGGTCTGTAGGTTATCAGAAGCAACGGCGTTGATTTTGAACTGACCTGCTTCCTCGAAACCTTCGCCCATGTCTAGGCGGAAATCCGTGTTATTCTTAACGTTATCGAAGGAACCTGAGTCTAGGTATCCCGAGGAGGCTAAGGTTACATCGTTTAGTGAGATACCTGATACGTTTACTACACCTGCTCCCTGTAGAAGACCTAGGCGAGGTGCAAAGATCTCAGTGGGCACTGTGCCATTAGGAGAGGGGATGGTAGTGCTGCTTGCATCAATGGGATGTGAGTATACGAACAGAAGGTCTACACGAACCTGTGGCTGGAAGTCTGTGGAGGATCTGTGATCCGCTGGATCGAACTCAGGGACGTTGATAGATAGCTGCTCAGGAATGTTTACAACTGAGGTCCTTACAGCACCACCATAGTATCGAGTAAACTCAGTAGCTAGTTGCTGTAGGTCGAGTAGGTTGCTATCACCAGAGGTCTTCCATACTGCTAGCTTGTTCTTGGGAACGTTCTGAATGACATTGATACCCTTGTTGTTCTCAGTGTAGTAAGAGTAGCCATGTCTCCAGTCTAGGAGGAACCCGTTAGGAGTAGTGGATTCAGCATTGTGATGCTGTAGATGGTCATAAAGTCCGTTGTTTAGGAATACAGTGTCTACTGAATCACCTAGAAGAGCTTTTAGTTCTTCCTCACTGTAAGAGAATCTAACAACAGCTTTCTCCTGAGTGTTTAGGATAGCTCTCTGAGCCATGGACATAGTCCCGATACCTTTATTGTATGCGTCGTTGATACGAGCAGTGTAGCGCCCTGGTTGGACGTATACGGTCCTGCTCGCTCCGTTAGCAAAGGGTCTAAGCTCGGCTAGGTCTGATCGACCAACACCAGACACGAAGGTGCTGGTAGCAATCTGATCCTTGAGCCATAGAATGTTCTCCTCTAGCTGCTGTAGTGGAAGGTTGTCTACCTCCCAGTAGTAAGGATCGTTTGCCTTGAATAGACGCACAGGCTGAGAGAACTTGTAAGGGCTCTCAGTCCATGCTTGTGATGATTCAGTAATTTGTTGGTCGCCAGTAGCCATCAGAGTCTCCTAAGGTCGAAGTCGTTTGTTCCCTTAAATCCTTTACCTGCAAGATCAGTGGTAATATTCTGATACAATCCATAGAGTTCGTTGTTGGATCTATAGATGTCAACCAAAGGTGGTCTTCCCAATTGTTCGATGGATGCGTTCTTAGCATTAGCGAACATCTCGGCTGCGGACTCGTCTAGCCTGACGGTCTGCTTGCCTGGGTCAACGAAGTCTTTGGTCAGGTAGTATCCTGAGCTATCGAACTCATTCCAAGTATCCCAGTTTAGAAGCTTGGGGTAGTATGCATCTGCAAGATCAGTTAGTGCAGAGCAGGATCCTGAGAGAGGGTAGCCTTGTGCCATGGTCTGGTAAGGACGAGTATCGTGTGGGTGGACGAAGGTTCCAGCACTGGCATACAGCAAGGACATAGCTGCTGGGTCCACATCGAAGTATACTCGGAAAGGACCTTGGTTTGCATACCCTGTCTCTCCGTAATGGGTAGTGTCACCGTATCGTCTCTCAGACCATTTAACCTGAACACCGCTTAGGGTGTTGGCACTAGTCTCCACTCCACTTCCGTAGAAGTCTAGGATGGATAGCGTGCTAGTATTGGAGATGGACGACAGGGCGGAAGCTTCACCATCGTAAGGGTTGCCCATGAAGGCAGCGTATGCTACAGAGGATGGCTCGAAAGGCTCCAACCCACTTAGGTAGGCTGCGCGTGGACCTGTGTATCCAGCCTGTGAGGGCCACGTTCCACTGGTAGCCATGTGGGCTGCATCTAGGACTGAGTTGCCTGTGATGGCCCAGATACGAAGGTCGTTACATCCAGCAGGGACCGTGCAGTCGTAGTATACCCCGTCTGCGTTTACAGGACCCTGGAAGAACTGGACGTTTGAAACCTTGACAACACTGTCGTTGTGTGCCCTTACAGTAGTTCCTCCGTTACTGATGTCAGCACGGAAGGATGCAACGTCCATGTTCTCAACATCAGCAACGTAATGTAGGTAAGGAGATCCGTTGAGGAAAGTGTTTGTGAACTTGAAGTTGCTTCCTGGATCTAGGGTATAGTTATACTTGTCGTAGTATGCGGCGAAATTCTCTGGTCTAATGGGAGTATCTTCGTTGCTGCATAGCAATGACATTCCTCCACCTACCTTTAGGCCGCTACATTCTACAGAGTTACGAAGATCAATAGCACTAGCATCGCCAGCAGCGCTGCCCCAGGCAAGAGGAACAAACCCTAGGTCCTCCATCTTAATGGTGGATCCGTTAGTGGCTACTAGGTTAGCTCGGTATCCATGTAGGACAACTCCAGTGTGACATGTAGAAGACTCTAGGTTCCAGGAATACTTGTCGTTATACTTGAACTCAATGTGACCACCTTGGTCAGCTAGGCAATCTACTCCTGCTGCTCCAATGAAGGTGGGTCCTTGGAACTTGATGTGTCCACCGATTGCTGCTACTGCTGCTCCTCCGTCACTTCCATTGACGAACCCAGTTAGGATAGAAGCGATGCTGGATGTTCCAATGAAGTTGACGAAGCCTCCATCGGCATGAACTAGGTATCCAGCGGTGGTGTATCCAGGGTAGCCTGCTCCATCTGCTGTGGCTACGACAGTAGGTTCTCCAGTAGCTACGCGAGTGTGCCCGAAGACTGCCTTGGTGTTGGTAAGGTCTAGGGCTGGTAGAATAGAACTACCGTCGTGTGCGAAGTGGTCTGCCACTAGGGTTGCGGCAGTGTTGGTGACGTTGTCCTCCTTGCTGACAGGCTCCCACACACAGTTGTCTAGGACGAGGTGCTGGCCGTTAGCATGTAGAAGGTAGCGGTAGTTCCTGCTGATCAGGGTTCCATCGCCTACGTTTGCAAGAGCGGTAGCAGGATTAACGTCAGGCTCACCATATGTGAAGGTAGAGTTGATTCCCTTGACACCTGCAACGGAGCAGTATTGTGCGACTAGCTCCCATAGCTCTAGCTCAGAACCTAGTGCTTGAATGCCTGTGTGGCACTCGAAGACATCTAGCATACCATCGAAGGAAACGTGGCTGCCAGTGACTCGGATACCACGCTCACAGTTATGGACATGAAGCTCGCCTGCATTCTCTGAGGTTACCTCGCAGTTGCGAAGGTCCATACCTACGGTGGAGTGTGCCGCAGTGAACATGACTGCGTTTCCACTGAGGACGCTATCACCCATGAAATGTAGCTTGGACCCTACTGCGTGGATGCCTGCTGTCTCGGTAGTAGCACGGCTGGTGGTGTTATAGTTTCTGGTTGCGATGAAGCGACGACGAAGGGTAACCTCAGAGTTGATGATGTCCAGTCCACGCTCGCTTGCACGGGTGACTAGCATGTCCTCAAGAGTGATTCCCTCAGTGTTGAGTATTTGTATGCCCTTGGTGTCGTCTGCTACTACAGCGAACCTGCGTAGCCAGATGGGACCATTGCAGGATGTGATCTTGACAGAAGTGAAGCTGTTGTTAGTTGCGAAACCATTGGCTCCTACAGAAGGGGTGGCAGGGTAAATACCTCTGCTCATTCTGGCGTCTGCACCGTTGATTGCTGATACGTCTGCTGTAGTATCACTTACTCGGCTTCCTGTGCTGTTGATGTCGGGGACCATAAAGTCGTCAACACCAATCCATGCGTTAGAATCGTTGTCTGTGGTGAAGCCCTCGGCTGTAGTTACAGATACTCTCTGGCTTCTCAGGTTGCGCGTGCTCCTAGGGTTAGTCATCTGAGCCACTGCCACGTATCCAGCAGGCCACCAGAGGTTAGACGTGTTGGCGCTAAAGGACAAGGCTGAGGTCCCAGCAATGTGAGCGCTAGCCTCTGAGGAGCGTAGGCTGTAGATCTCATCGGTGTCGGCATCGGCAGTCTGCCATGAAGCAGAGCTAGGATCGAAGGGTGTGAATACCCTGTTAATAATCTCTAGAGAGCCATTACCCTCACACCTAATGTTGTGGAGGTGAATATCACCAAGGTCGCCAGATAGTGCAACCTCGATTAGAGTGGGCTGGCGCAGGACCTGAGGCAGAGCGTCGATTGCGTCTTGAACACTTGTGAAGACGTTAGCGCTGGCGTCGGAGGCCGTTGGAATGCTAGAAGAAACGCATAGTGCCAGCCCTGGTAGTGATGAGGTGGCCCAGCCTGTAGCCTTCTCCCACAGGTGGTAAGTGCGCTCCTCAAGATCATGTAGGGGGAGGTTGTCAGTTTCCCAGTTATAAAATGCAGAGCTATCGAACTTAGTTACGATAGGGTTCCAGTAGTTGAACAGTGTTACTCCAGCGGAGACGCTGTAAAGGTCGTTGGGGTCGAACATGGCTTAGAACTGAATTGTCCAGAGGAAGATCAGGGAGAAGGCGTCGGTCTTCTTTATGCCTGCAAATGGCCTGTAGGCCACTAAAATAGGGGAGGGTGGGACTAGCCCCTGAGGGTTGTTCATAAATAGTCCAACCTCAGTAAGCTCGTCTTGAATGTTAGCGGTCTGATCATCTAGGACCAGGGTGAAGCGGACAGCAGTTTTGGATAGCCTATGAATGTTACTGTATCTGATAGACACGAAGTCCTTGGCTACACCTAGGACACCATTCTCTATGGCACTCCTGCTAGTTACTACTGCTCCACCGTCTCCATAGTCTGCGTCAGTTAGTGCTGAACTGAGTGCGAAGATCTCTGGTCCATAGTTATCTACATCTCCTGAGACACCGACCTGGAACTGTCCTATCTGGAACCCCTCAATATCCTCGCTACCTGAAGCTGTAAATAAGTGGGATAGAGCCACACCCATTCCAGAGGTGATGACGTTATGCTCATCCCATACAGTCTCCTCAGTGCCATCCTTATATATCTTTAGAATGGTTAGATGGCCTGTAGGTGTTAGCTTGCTCTTCTTTCCCATACTTATATGTATTATACCTAGAGTGTGAAGCGGGTTTCAGTCTGCCCGCTGTTATTGGTTCTTACTCCCCCGATTGGGGTATTAAAGCAGTCTAGGGCTGGGTAATAAGGCTCCACTACTGGGCCTTGTTCAAACATTAGTCCAGCCATCATGGTTCCAGAAACATCTACAGGAACGGAAGTATCCACCATGGTTCCTGAGTCTAGAGCGTGCGGGTATACTTTGTAAGACAAAGGTTGCCCTATATCTGACGAGGTAAACCCAGCCGCCGTAAAGGATACACGATACCACCCACCTCCAATAGAGGTAACGAAGGTGCTCCCAACGGAGAGGCCATTAGAACTTCCCCCAAAGGCAGTTACTACCCCAGAGTTCCACTCCCACACCATCCTTACATAGGATCCATTTCCTAGAGAGACCTCCGTGGTAAAATACTTTGAGTTTGCGATAGTGTCGTCTTCGTCTGGAACTCCAGTTAGAGTGGCAGTCCCGAAGTCTCTTACAAACATACTCATGGTCCATGTAGTAGAAGATGAGACATCGTATGGGAACCTCTCTACCTGCATACCACTTGAGCGGCCCAGGCCATCTACCTGTAGAGGGACTCTGGACTCGGTAATGTAAGGTGCAGCGTAGTCGGACCCAGGCCAGACGTAGTATTCCTTAGGGACGTAGACAATCTGTGAGCCTCCGTAGGGCAGGGGTCCAGAGGCGTCTAGTGTCTTAAGAATGAACGGTTGTGGAGGTTCAGCCGTATAGGTCGTAGAGGTCTGGTAGTCCTTGGTCCTCTGGTTGCCTACATGGAAGTAGGATGGACCACCTACGAAGTTCCTGTAACGTCTATCATTGGGTGAGTCGAAGTCTCCTGGAGAGGCCGACACGTCTCGGTAACCTAGTAGTGGGTCTGGGACTTCATGGGAATCGAAGTTTACAGAGTTGCCTACTCGGTTCATCCTCCCATAGGTTGGAGCTACAGGGTTGTGAGCGCTGACAATGTAATCAAACCCAGCCACTGCATCAATGGTGAAGTCGTGAGACGTTACACCTGATGGAATAGTGACCGTAGAAGGACCGTTATATGTTCCACCGTTGGATGATACCTCCAGGTATACAGTCATCTCCTCAGTTGAGGAGGAGTCTAGGAGGATAGTTTGTGTAGTGTCAGCAATGGTTGCGCTATCAAACTCTAGCTGTGGGGCAGTTGCCGAGGAGGTCAGGACAAACTCCATAGTGGCTGGCTTGCCGTAGTAAAACTTATCAACAATGTTCCTGTCCCCAGAG
>JGI10211J34971_10003856_pt1 | contig 11949 bp, 9 predicted proteins | sample Etolagsediment_FD_34971 | JGI IMG/M metagenome (IMG submission 34971)
ATCTTTTGACGTTGCATTGATAACGTGACTAAACCATTCATCATGTCAGCACTATTCTGTTTACTTACAGCATCCTTGTTCATTCCTTGAGACAACCTAGATACACCTGTTGCTTGCTCTTTATCTGTGTCCAACATCTGAATAGTGTTAAAGGCATAAGGGTTCATAGGTGACTGAGGGATCGGAGCTATTCCATCAATTCTATTGACGTTTACCAAACCACCTAAACGGTCATCCATTAGCTCACGAGGGTTATGTAACGTCCCTTTGACTACTTGAAGTCTTGGGTTGTTAGTGATAACCGTATGGTCTAAGATTGAACGTGTTAAGGTAGTCTTAGCATTTTGAATAGGTTTTAATCTATCAACAACACTTGTCCCTATTAGAGAATGTGGTTCTGCTAATGGACTGAATGCGAAGAATGGCTTTGTGTCTACCTCTTCGATATCCAGGACAACATCACCTGCTAGAGTGACTTTTTGTAGAACAGCTTTACCTGTCCCTTCAACATCTATTTCCGCATACGTTTCATAAATCCAAAACTCTTCAGTTTGAGCTTGAAGACCGCCACTTGTAATACTAGAATCAGATAACTCGTCAAAGCGAATAATCTCATCATGGTCCTCCCCTTCCTTTTCTTTTGCTGAGTCGTAAGCTTTAATTGCAATGCTTTTAGAATAACCATCACCCATTAAAGAGCTGATAGAAGCCTTAACTCTATGGGCCACAATCTTGGCCTCACGGATAGACTTAGCACGTTCAGAAATGATGAACTCTTCGGGAGCCAACACCTCAATATCAACGTGTGATGTGTCTACTTCTACTTCATAAGTCCCTGAGTAAATAGGCCCCATTCCAGGGAATTGCTCAGGAGTCTCATCAAGTTCTACAATGTCATATCCCTTTTGGATAATCTCATAGAGAGCCATAAGTGGAATGTCTGAGAACTCATAGGAATCAATACGTGAGTCTGTTTTCCAATAAGGCTTAACTACACCTATACGATTCACTAGGCCATCATGGATGACTGTATCTAGAATCTCATAACCTTCATTCTGTCTATAAAAGACAAAGTTGGTGTACTCTGTGGCAATCCTTGAACTCTCAACGTCTTCAATGTTTTGAGCAGGGAAAGCTACTAGGTTCTGATTACCGCTAAATGTTTCCAGTAAGGAAGCCTTAAGTGACTGAATGGTATCGAACACATCAGCCGATACGTACTTAGAGCGACCTCTTTGTTTAGCCGCAGGAAGTGTCCCACGGTAATACTCAAGGTTCTCTTCACGTTCTGTGGTTAACTTGCTGTCGAAAAAAGAAACAGCTTGAGATAACTCTGCGTTCAGAAGACTCGCTACTTCACTTTTCTTGAGTTTCTTAAACTCCATTAACTTCTCCTTTCGGTAACTATTTAATCCAACTCAACGTAGTAATCGTCTGAGGGGGCGATATACAACCACTCTTCTTTTAGGTGGTAGTAGGCTATTGCTAAGGCCATAACACAGTCATCGTGATGGCCATTCTCTGCACCTAGTTTATTGTTTTCATCCGCAACGAAAGCTCTAAGCTCTGAGACTGTCTGATAATCAGGTAAGTTCAGTTTCTCTTCAATAAGTGCATTACGGAGTTTGTTGATGATGGCAGGTTTAGTCTTTTGGTTGGTGTTGAAACCTAACCTGACTGTTTCCTTATCATCTATGTTTGCTTCTTGGATATCCCTGTGAACATTAGGGTATTCAAGCTCTTTATATAATTTGTTTACAGTAGTGAAACCTACGGTATTCGATTCGACCACAATGTAGGCTGTGTTGTATAACTCACCTAACTTTGCTAAGACCTCAGCGAACACATCAGGAACTACATGGCCTCGCCATCGAGCTACTTGGTTACCTTTGCTATCTAAAACTTGAGCAACCGAGTAATCTCCATTCTTGAAACCATAAGCCACATCGGCCCCAATGGTGTACTCCCCACTTAACGTAGGTTCTTGGAATACAGCCAAAAGGCCCTTCTCTGCTTTCTCCCATTTACCCATAAAGGAATCCATGAGATAAAGAGACTCTGTGCATTTAGTCATTAACTTCTGAACAGCCATAGGACTAAAGACAGGCCTACCTGTAGATAGGAAAGATTCCTCAGGGTTCAGAGGGTATTCCTGCATGAACTGATCGGTACCTGTAACCGCTATACGCTTACGTCTGAACATTAACTGTCCATTGTCTAAACCATAGGTCTTCTTAAGTTCCTTCTCGCCATCACTAGGTTCAAAGTCTTTAGGGACCGGGAGGCGGTATTCGTCCTGTAGGTACCAAGGAACGAAGATAGCGATAAAGCCATTCTCATCCTTAACAGCACCTTCCCATAAGCGGTGGTACAGATTACCTAAACCGTTTGAGGTTGATTCAATGAAGATAAATGTGTCGTTCATTTCGGGTACAGATTGGACTAAACCGTTCCATAGGTCCTCTGCTGAACTTGAGGGCCAAAAGGCCATTTCTGAGGCGTGTACGAACTGTAAGGTTTCACCACGAGCCGCCCCATCGTTACCTGCAGTAGCACATCGATAACCACTATCTAACTCATCAAAGTACAATTCGTTACGAGAGGAATACTTTGTGTGAGCCTTGAGGATATCAGGCATTTCTGCATGGATACGGTGGGTCATAGCGAATAGAGACTTGGTAGCCTCTGATTCATGGGCAATCACGAGAGACTTAAAGGCTTTACGATGCGTTGTCACCCAATAGGCAAACGCCTGTATCATGGTGGACATACCTTGCTGTCGGCCTTTGGATACAATCGCTCTAACGTAGCCTACCTCTCTCCATTGAGCTACGATTTGCTTTAAGGCAATCTTCTGTGCTTCATTTAGCACGAAAGGAGCAATGGTACCCTTCTTTGTTCTAATCTTTACAGCACTTGAGCAATATAAGGCGAAGTCTACTGATAATCTATGTCGTAGCTTTATTTCATCCGCTGACAAGGTTTGGGGCAACATATGTCTCTGCCTCCTTGTCATACTCTAAGTGTTGAAGGTTATCTCTAACCGTGTCAAGGAATGACGTATGTGTCACTACTTCTTGTGTAATTTCTTGTTTGGTTGCTTGCTTCTGATGTGTGTAATCCATCAATTTAGTTGCAATGGCAATCTTATCTTTAATAGGAGTATGTTCTGCTATCAGTAACATTTCCAATATCTGAGCAGGGTTCGTTGTAATACCTAAGTATTCTTTAACGTCTTCCGGTAACTCAGGGTCAATCTTGCTTTTTCTCTTTGCTCTCGCCATGGATTTTCTCACTTCTTCTCTTGTCATACCACGAGGAACGCCACCTAGTGAACTTGCTTGTCCACCCTTCTTCCCTGCATTTCTACAGCGATTACTCCAAGCCTTTCGTCTACTTTCGGTTGTAGCGAATTGGTTAATCCAACCTTTACCACGTTTAGCCGCTGAGGCCTTACCTGCTTCTGATTGATTGGTGGCAAGCTTCCCACGCTCTACAGCGTGTTTAGCGGAAGCCTTACCGCCTTTGGACCTCAACTCATCATTTAGTCGGGGCTTGAACTTTGGTTGCTCTTCGGGTTGGTTTTGGCTTTGCTTTTGGCACATCCTTAACTACCTCTGAGTTTTCTTTAATGAGAAAATCGATCCGTGAGGCTACGATGTCTCGTGTCTTGTCTGATTGTGTCATCAGGTTAGATGGGAGTTGACTTTCTAGTTCAACCAAAATGCTTCTCTTTTCTGCTTTACTTAAAGGCAGAGAGGCTAACCCCTCGGCACTCTGTAAGACAGTAATAAGTTCTACTGCTTTCATTTATTTACCTTTTGTTTCGACCATATAGATTGCCGTTGTTTAACTGCTCTCTAAAGATACGTCCACCGATAGGTGACTTGTGGTGTTTAGCTTTCGCCTTGGCTTTGGCCTTCTTGGCAATGAGTTTCTTAGTGGCTGTACTTTTAGCTTTATTCATTAAAGCAGGTCGTTTAGCGACATCAGCTACTGCACCATAAAAGGCTAAAGCTCTAGGCTCCACTTCGTCCCCAAAGTTCTTAGCTTTGACATTAGATAACGCTCGGTTGATATCAGTTTCATCAGGAATGAATGTGTGATATTCACCTTGTTTATTAACATAAGAAAGAGGTTGTTTAGACTCCACGGTTTCCCTTAAAGCATTACGGAAATCATTAGGTGTCTCAATCTCTTTAGCTAACCTTGCGATAGAACCTTTACCAACCGCTTTGGCACCTTTAAGTTCTTCCCAGTGGGGAGCTAAGGTACGTTCAAGAGTAGGCCAATTATCGTCATCAATGATAGAACCTTTCATCTTCTGAGCGTTGTTCTGCACAGTACGTAAGGCGTTGCCTTGTTGGGCCTTCTTGGCTAACTCAACGCCTTTTGCTGAGGTCTCTACTGTCTTAGGGTCAATCCCTAAGCTAGACCTTAACTGTGCGTTACGAATCAACGGTTGGATTGTGTCTGAGAACCCATCAACAGCCTCGACCTGTTTAAGACCTTGGTTGATTTTGTTTTGAGGTTCTACTGACTTAACCAACATCTTACGTACAGGAGAAAGTCTACCCACTAGGTTAGCCAAACCACCTTTAGAAACAGGAGCAGAAGCATCATCAGCTAATGTCCCTAAGAAACCGCTAGGAGCGATATCTTGTTGGTTAGCAAAGTGTTTAGTGACTACATTCTTCTCTTGAGCTAAAGATTTAAAGGCTTTACCCTCAGTACCACCAATATACTTAGCGGCCTGTTCAATCTCATCATCAGAAATAAACTCTGTCTTATTACGTGCATTGCTTAAGATTCTTTTGACATAAGCAGTACCTTCAGGAGACATTTCCTTCTTCTTGAGGTCAATAACCGTTACAAGGTCTTTATTGATTTGAGAGTCTGTAGAGTTAACCGCTTTGGTTGCCTCTTGGAGACTTGCGGTATCCATATCACTCGCATCTACTTTAGCTTTGACTTTACCTAAAAGGCGTTTCTCTGCTTCTGTAGTTGGAGTGAATTTCTCAAACGATAATGTATCCTTAACAACTTTAGGGATATGCCCTGCACCCACCATAGCGGCAGGAAGAGCTGTACCAACGACACCACCAATAGCGGCACCTTCCAATCTGTCGTTAGGGTTTTCCTCTGTGTTATCCCCGGAGTTATAACCATAAGTTGCTCCGGTCATGCCTCCTGTTTTGATCGCATTACCCATAGCATATTCAGCCATAGCCGGAACAGCTTTAACTGCACCATATCCGGTAAACATAGAAAGACCTTGGCCTGTAGCATAAGCCGCAGGATTATCTTCCTGTAGCTGTTTCTTACCATCAGCAAAGGCTTTTTGTTTCTCACCGTAAGTTCCGTTGTCCTCACCAGTTATCCAATCTTTAGCTGTTTGAATACCTGCATTGATTTCATCGTCTGCTCCAAGGAACAACATATCTTGTAAACCATAGGCGGCTGTCTTAACTTTATCTAAGACACCTCCATCACCCATGATGTTTAAATCTGTGCCATCAAAGGCCCCTACGTTCTTCTCAGCTTGTTCAACTGTTAAAGGCATAGAGACAGCAGGTTCAGGAGAAGGTGATTCCTCAGGGGAGCCATACTTCTCCCAAGGTTTAGCCGTTTGGCCTCCCTCAGCTTGTTGGTATTTCTCCCAAGGTTTCATTAATTCTTTCTCCAGTTATTTTGGTCAGCAGGGTCACCACCAAGGAACTCATATCCACCATCAACGGTACCTACTTCAATAGCAGGTGCCTTAGGTTTATTGAATTGTTTTCCTTTGAGGTCATAAGAACTCTTATAAGGGTCTAACCCTCGATGACCTCTAAGTACGTTATAGTTCTCTGTACGCCTACGAACATCCACAGAGCGTTGGTCATAGAGGTCATTAATCATTCGACCTGCTACTCCCTTGTTCCATGTGATATTTGTAGGGTCTCCACCCATTGCCATTAAGACTTTCAAGGCATCTTGCTCGGTCATTACACCGCCACCTACAACGTCTTCACGAAGTAAACCAACAAGAGACATTGCTCTGTTGTCACCCTCTTTAATCATCTTAGTGACTTCATCAACAGAATGCCCTTGGCCTACTAAAGTCTGTAAGCTACCTAAGGCACGTTTGAAGTAACGCTCACCACCATCCGGTGTTTCTGCAATGATGTTTCGATAAGAACCTAACTGCTTAAGACCTTTCTCCTGCTCCACGATTTCGTCTTCATGTTTGTACAGCTTGGCTAAGGATTGTTTATCCATACCAATCTCTTTAGAAGTTGCTTCACGAGCTTGAGGGTTCTGAGCTAGGTACTCTGAGAAAGAGGTCTTCACTCCATCAATAGTAGCGAAAGACTCACGTTGCATAGGGTCATAATCGAACTGAATACCTACGTTATCCTGAGAGTTCTTAAAGACTAATGGGTTGCTTCTATCTCTAGGAGCATAATCTTTAACTAGACGTTGACCATCTTCGATAGCCACTTGGTTTCCTCTAGCATCCACCATGACACCAGGGGCATCTGAGGTAAATACCTGCTTACCTGTGGACTTCCCATTCTTATCCACAACAGTCATAGGAACACGACTGAACTTAGCGGCATTAGGGTTGTTTAACTTCTCATGAGCTAGACGAGCTTTCTGTCTACGTGCGGCTTGCTTCTCAGCATAATCCAACGTCCATTGGTTATCCTTAACGTCAGCTCTGCCTTCTCTGTAGTCAACATCAGCCTGCCATTGGTTATCTGTAGTATCATCACGACCCACCTTATAATCAAAGGCTCTATCTGTGTTGCCTTGTTGGCGTACAGATTCATCTTGTTGGAAACCGAACTTATCGGTAGCCATTTGGTTTTGGAACTCTTGTTGTTTTGTCTTAGCTTCTGTAGCCTGGACATCATCCATACGTCCTGACATGGCATCAATAGCACCACCAAAACCTTTGTTCTGCATTAAGGCTGAACCTGCCGCCATCATTCCTTTATAGAAACCTGGATTGTCCTGTTCAGTCTTCTCAAAGAAGCCTAACTCAGGTGTAGGTTCATTAGGGACAGGAGGTTGATACATGGCTGTGTCAGAATCAAAACTACCAGTTTCACCGCTATCTGTAGGAGTAAACTCAGAGTTGATTGTCTGCTCCATAAGTGACTGTTTAGCCACCTGTGAATCACCGCTAGATTGCTCAAACAGGTTGTTCCAAAAGTTTGTCTTATTATCTTGTGATGGTTGGTATCCAAGCTTGTTAGCCAGGAAGGTATCCATATAACCCATTTGAGTATCCTTTTATTGTATTAGAACCAGTTCATATCCTTACCAAGACCGAAGGCACTTGTGGCCCCACCTAACATCTTGTCAAAATCACTAGCTTCTGCGGCATTTGATGTAGATGATGAGGTCCCACCATAGTTACCACTAATAAGTGATCGGTAGCGGTCGAGGTTTGCCCAGGCATCGTCTTCATACTGCCACTTCTGCATTTCAGCTTGGATAGCATCTTGATTGACACCGTATTCCATCTGACCCATGTTGGCTGTGTTATTGAAGTTCTGCTGTGCTTGGTCGAAGGTCACACCCAGTCCTGCAAGGTTGTTATCTGTTTGCATTCCTAAAGACGTTAATCTATTTGAAGCACCTTGAAGACCATACTGAGAACCTGTATTAATACCTTGGTTGAAGGCATTACTTCTCAAGGCAGTAGAGGCATCCGCAATGGTATTAGTAGCATTGTTCTGTACTAAAGCATTCTGAACACCTTGGCTTGAGGAACCTGTGGAACCCATGAAACCTGCATTCATGTTGTTCTGTGTCATTTGGTCACGAGCGTTGTTGTTAACGTCACGAGCTACAGAATCAACCTGCTGTTGAACGTAAGGATTATCCATAACAGCATTCATGGCATTTTGGTCAAACGTAGGGTTACTTGTTTGTCCTAAAGCAGCATTGCCATCCCTAAATCCTTGAAGGAACTGTTGGTCCTGTTGGATATTAGGATTGGTCATCCCTGCTTGCATATTTTGGTTAATGCCAGGTGTTAACTGTCCTTGGTAATAAGAGGCCCCATTGTTATATGTGGATTGTGCATCCTGGAACATCTGACTTAAGTAAGGCTGTTGTTCTGCCCAAGGGGCACTCTCTGATGATTGTGAAGAACCTCCACCACCACCTGATGAACCACCAAGTAATGCTCCACCTACTGTTACTGCTGTTGAAACCCATGCCATTAGGACACTCCTTCAAGTTGTTTTGTAAATATCTCGAAGTTCTCTAACTTGCCTCTATACTCTTCGTCAGGAATTGTAAAAAGTTCTTCAATAACATCTAAATCTGTTTCTTCTGTTGGATGAATGTTAGTAATCAAAACATCCGTATGTGCGTAAGCTAATTTCTTAACATTAGGCTCTGAGATAAAAATGAAAGGTGCCTCAACGGTATGTGGAGGTTCATTCTCACCAACGTAAATAGAGATAACACCTTTTAGGAGAATGTTAACGGTACTATGTCGATGTCTTTTACCCATAGCTAAAGTCCCGGCCTTAAGTTCAGTAACTCTTGTATAAACCCCTTCTGAGAAGAAGTGTTCGACTTTAGTATCCACCTGCGGCAACGAGGCCATAGTATTTTGGACTTCCATAATCGTGACAACTTTTGTGCCTTCTTTTTCGTGGATTATGCTACTCATAGTTTTCCCTTAAGGCTCTAGGGCCTTTAATCTTTCATTTAATGCCTCAACAGCGGCTGAGAGTTTCCTTAGCTCTGCTGTGAGGTATCTTTTTATTTCTTTAACGTCCTCAGTCAACGGAGGGGTAATAGGCGTGTACTTTGTGTCTGCCATACTATCTCCGTTGGTTCAAGGTTAAGTTGTAGTCAATACCTGTAAGGTCGATATAGATTTCCGGTTGGTTCTGAGGCTTCTCGATGTAGTTACCAAAAGAATAACCATCCCAATTAGCAACCAAGTCCTCATCTGTAAACATTTCATAAGAGATATATCTACCGGACACTCTCATATCCAATCGATGCTCTTCTTCCATGTTCAAAACGTAGAACTTCTTGTTTTCCTCAGGTACAACTTCACCAGGCTTATCGTGTCCCCAAATCTTTACGATTAGGTATCCTTTAGCTTTAGTGGTGATTGGGTATAAGGCGTTGATAGACTTAATAACTGAACTGTCCACCCCTTGAATCTCATCGAAGTCGATATCGTATTTCTTAAGGGTGAATGAGGTACCGTTGGTTCTAGCTCTGAATTTCCCATAGGTATACATTTCTGAACCTTGGATAACCGCTAGTCTAGAAACCAACCCTTTAACACTTGTGGAATCCCATTGGCTCTCATAAAGAGTGTCATCTACATCAGCCCATGAATAGGCCGTAGAGTCCCATGTAGGGGTCGCAGAGGCGTTTGTTTCCAATAGAGGTAAGAACGTAACGTAATCGATATAACCCTCTACAGGGGAACGTCTAGACCACTCACCGTTATCATAGTTATAGTTATAAGTTCTAGTGACCTTTTGGCCTAACTCATTGGACTTAACTAAGACACCTATATGCTTCTGACTGTAATCAGGTGCAACTACAATATCCTCTGTTGATGGGTTATCAAAGATAGCTGTTGAAAGCTCATCTAAGGCTTTACCTTGGGCAACCGATTGATAAGTCATACCATCTGTGATGTACACATCGTAGCTTGAGATTACCAAGTGTTTATCATTCAGCGGAACGATTGAGGTAGCAGACCAGGCCCCTCTATCTTGGAAGATTGTTCTAAAATAGAAAGGATTAGTGGCATCACCTGTGTAGTCCATTCGGATAACACTATCAGTCTTATAGATAAGGAAGGTATCACTTAAGGCCATTCCTGATAAGATTGCCCCACCAGTATCCGCAAGGAAGTTAAACCCGGCACCTGTTTGGTCCACCGGGTCCCATGAGCCAGGAACTGTCCCTATGTCTGTCAAAGGACTTGACCACATAACCATAGTAGTTTTGTTCTGCGCTATTGATAGTTCTGTCTGATCGGTGATATTCATAGCCACCCAAAGGCCCTTGAAGGCAACAATAGATTTACAGCGTTTACTCACAGACCAGTTAGGCATATCAATAAAAGTATCACTATCAGGCATAAGAACCTGAGGGATATCAGAACCGTTGGTTAACACTACAACACCATTGGAGCTGAAGCCTTGCCAACGAGAAAATCGGTTACTTGGGATGATACTGTAAGGGTTACCTGCAGAAGCTCTTGAAGCATCTACGCCCTTCTCGGTACCATCGGTATTCGCTAGGTTTGAATCTTTAATAATGTATAAACGGTCAAAACCATTGGCATCCCTACCTACGTAGACAACCTCAGGTTCTTTAGTTACTTGGTTGTATCTTAGAGTCAACCACACTACTTCACCATGGACACCTTTAAGTGTTTTATCAAGTAAGGGGGTATTCTCTAACTTACCATCTTTATAAACTATATCCTCACCATAGGAGAACATAGATAAAGGAAGTTCACTTGGCGGTACATCTTCTGAGATACCTGCGGAACCTATTCCTCTAACTTTAACGATTGTCATTTGTTCTCCTATAAGAGATTATTAATTATGTTACTAAGAATTTAAGCAAGCTTTACCCAAGCTGCCAGGGAGATAAACCACCTCCTTAAAGGTGAGTTAATATCTGTTATGCCTTCATAATGAAAGCTAATTTGTAATACTTACCACGAGTATCCATAACGTGTGTATGGTCACCTTCTGCGTTAATAGTATGGGCATGTCCTAAACCACCGCCTGTTGCAGTAGCAAAGTTGTTAGTGTTCATATAACTTGAAACCAGGTCATTCACATCACCCTGCACACCTGCCGTTGTTGCCTCACCCCCATCTGTTGATGAAGTCATTAAGCGTAGACCGTGTGTATGCGAGGGTATTTCACCAATGGTTAAAGCATGAGAATTTGTGGCTCCACCATGGGAGTGACCGCCGGCTGACTGTGAGGTCCCTAAATGGGTTGTCCCCTCAGCACCTCTAGTTCCATCAGGAGACCCAAGGACAAAGCGATCCCTAAGGTCAGGGGTACCATTTGTACCATCACACAGGTTCCATCCTGTAGGTACCAATAGGTCATCCCCTGCCCACATATTGATAACACCTGAAGGAATATATCGGTGTGTATCTGACCCATCTAAGATAGCCTCTAGGGCTGATTGGTTATCCGTAAGGTAATTAAGTGACTCAGGTGTCCCTGTGATAGCACCATCTATATTTGGAAGTGTTGTCTTTAGGACTGTCTTAAGGAGCCTTAAGTGGTCATCACCTTCTTTAAAGGAGTCCTCACCTAAAGGCCAACTTTGATTTAATTCTGAAATGTTTGTAGCTAACTCTAATGGCATTAGTAATCCTTAGGTTTAAGTTTAAATTAACACCATACAAATCTATCTTTAAGATAACTTAAGGTTAGCCTTAAGGTTTATCCTTTAAGTTAATTTATTAAATATTAACTATTAAGATAAGACCTAAGGTTATCCTTAAGGTATCTTTAGGTTACCTATAGGTTATCCTAAGGTTTACCCCCTAGTCCCCCAAAAGGTAGCTGTATGGAAATGGGGAGGGCTTCGTGTAAACCCTCAGATTAGGCCATAATCCTAACCCTACGACTTTTTTCCCCATTCTTAGGGTGGGGGTATTACAAGTCCTTGATATACCTAGGTTTAATTTAAGGTAATTTAGGGGGTATCCTACTGGTATTTATGGGGTACCTGGGAGGGGCATGGGGGTCTAAATCGGGGGTGCGACTTCTGAGTGATCGGGAGTTTACCTGAGGAATCCTGGGAGTTTACCGCAGGGTTTAAGACTAGGCTAACAACTACCACCACCACTACCACCACGAGGCCCTTTAACCCTGATTTTGAAATTGGCTGAGAGATTACCCCATGGGGGCCTAAATCATGGTAGCAGTTACC
>JGI10211J34971_10003857_pt1 | contig 11948 bp, 14 predicted proteins | sample Etolagsediment_FD_34971 | JGI IMG/M metagenome (IMG submission 34971)
TTTTTTTATACTCTATAAAATACTGTAGCACTCTTTCATATAAATTTTGAAAAGGCTTCCAATCAACAAAATTATTACTTTTTTTTAACAACTCCTCTGCATGAAGTGGTAAAAAGAAGAAACTCTCCAACAGTGAACCAAAAAGTATCATCACAACCACAATTGGAATCAAGATAAGAAAAAGCGCTATCTCTCCATGAAGCATAAAAATAGGTAAAAACGCAGCCGCTGTTGTTATAGTAGCAAGAGTGATAGGCATCATCATCTCTTTGACACCAAGAAGAGCAGCTTGAGTGTTCGGCACTCCATCATCTATATGCCTCTGTATGTTTTCACTCACAACAATAGCATCATCTACAACAATACCTATAACAATCAAAGCACCCAAAAGGGAAACTATGTTAATTGAATAACCCATATAGTAGATAAACAGTAGTCCTATAATAAACGAGAATGGTATTCCCATTGCAACAATAAACGCAATACGAAGATTAATCAAAATCCACATTGACAAAAAGACTAAAACAAGACCAAACATAAGGTTAGAAGTAACTGTGTCAAGACGACTTTTCATCGGTACTGAGCTATCCTGATAAAAATCAAACAAGACATTATCATACGATTTTTCTAGTTTCTTCACACTCTCTCTCAACTCTTTTGAGAGTTTTATTGAGTTTCCTTTTTCACTCTGCGAAATCAATAAGGTAAGTGTTGGATTATTGTTAAAAGATGCGAGTGTTACTGTTTGCGGATAATAAATTTGTACCTCAGCGATATCACCAAGCTCTATGTATTTATCATCAATTTCAAGTATCGTTTCTTTGTATCCGGCTACATCTGCTTTGCCATTAACCGTAGAAACAAAAACAAATTCTCCTTTGTCTTCTATATCTCCTATTGGAAAGATATAGGAAAGATTTGAAATTGCACTTACTACACTATCAGGCTTTAAACCATAAGCCAAGATTGCTTCAGAGTTAATACGGATGGAAATTTCTTCATCAGAATCACCACGAATTGACACATCACTAATCTCTTGTATTTTTGAGAGTTTTGATTTTATCTCTTGTGAAACAACTGTCAATTCCCCACGAGAAAGGGAAGGTGAAGATATAGCAAGTTTAATAAGAGTCTTGCTTTTATCTAAAAGTCTTGAAACTGGTTCATCCATATCTGATGGTAAAAACTGCTTAGAAGCTGCTACAGAATCTTTTACTTTGGAGAGTATATTTATACGATTTGAGTTTTCATTTAAAGTTAATATAATTATAAATGAACCGGGGGTAATTGTTGTTTCAGTTTTATCTATTCCAGATATATTACTTAAACCATCTTCAATATCTCGAACAACCATCCTGTCCATATTTGTGGCGCTGGCACCAGTATAAGAACCTTGTACACTTATTTTATCAAGTTCTACAGTAGGAAACATCTCTTTGGGAATATTTACATATGCATTAAATCCTAAATAGACTAAAAAAACTAAAAAAGAGTAATTGAGTTTTTTGTTTTTAATAAAATATTCTATAAATTTTATCATACCCTATGGGATCCTAGAGAAGAGATTTAATAACATTACTCACACCTTGATGCAAGTTATAATTTGAAATAGGAAAATCTAAAGATTCATTTTCCAGATTCACTGTATATCTAGCAAGATAATCACCTAAAAAACTTAACTCTATCTCTTTGTATCTTTCACAACTTTGAGCATCAAGATTTGTCCTCTCCAACCTTGCGTTTGCATTTGATTTTTGAATTGTAAACGCAAGCATTTTTAAACTCACAAAATCACTCCATTCTAAAAAAAGCTCCGGAGTTAATTTTTCTACTGCATTTCCCTGAGAATCAAAAAGAAGATTTAACTCTCTTAATGGTACTAAAATGCTTAAAATTGCTGTTGAAAATGGAACAACTTTTTCACTCCAAAAAGGAGATTCATTTCTTGTTTGCAGTTCATCGGCAATAACTTTTACAATGTTTTCTAGACTCTCTTTTTCAAAAAGTTCATAACTCTCTTGTTTCATAACTATTCTCTTTTATTTATTGTTTACATAATAATACCCTTTTAGTATAATTTCGCTTTTAAACTAAAGGAAATATTTTGAAATTAAATAAAAGTTTTATAACAAACTTCATTGCCACCCTCCTAATAGGATTCTCTTTTCTAGAAACTGAGTTCTCATCTTTACTACTCTTTACTGGTCTTTTTGCCCTCTCAGGTGCTATAACAAACCTTTTAGCGATTCATATGCTTTTTGAAAGAGTACCTCTGCTTTATGGTTCAGGGGTAATACCTGCACGATTTGAAGCTTTTAAAGAAGCTATCAAAAATCTTATGATGAGTGAATTTTTTACTCGCGAACAGTTAGAAAACTTTTTTAAAGATGAAGAAAAAAAGATAAACTTAGAACCTATCATACAAGAAACAGATTTTACACCTGCGTTTAACGCTTTAAGTAAAACAGTTATGGAGTCATCTTTTGGAGGTATGCTTGGTATGTTTGGGGGTGAATCTGCACTCGAGAGTCTACGTGAACCATTTTCTCTTAAAATGAAATCAGCAGTTATTAAAATAGTAAACTCAACTGCGTTTAACGAAACTCTCCAACAGCATATGAAAAGCTCCTCTCTAAGCGATGACATGTTGCATTCAATCGAAAATGTAATAAACGCTCGACTGAATGAACTCACACCTCAAATGGTTAAAGAAATAGTCCAAAAACTTATTAAAGAGCACTTACAATGGCTAGTAGTTTGGGGTGGAGTCTTTGGTGGACTAATTGGATTAGTGAGCGCGCAATTATTATAACAACACCTTACACAGAGAGCCTAATGAGTTTTTTTCTTTTTTTCATGCTCATTAGCATATCTGTTTTCTAATTCCATATCTATAGTTTTAAGTTTATCATCAAGAGGATACTCAGCTCTTGCCTTTTTCACATCTTGTATGACTTTATCCAAATTAAGACTTTCAGAGTGTACATTTAATTTTAAAAATCTTTCATGATACTGATTAAGGGAATCAGCAAAAACAGAGTGTATCAAAAGTAAGAGGAAAAATAGAACTTTCATTATGCAACTTCTATAACCGCATCAGCAACTTGAATAACATCACCCTTAACTATCTTAGCTCTTTTTCTAAGTTCAACTTCACCATTGCGTTTAACATAACCATCATCTATAATATGTTTTGCCTGAGCACCGCTGTCTACTAAATCCATTACTTTGATAAGTTTAAATAACTCTATATAATCTTCTTTGAGTTCAAATTTCATTTTATGCCTATTTATTAATTAGTTTTGAAATAATACCCTAAAACCTTTTAACATAAGCATGACAATACGGCTGAGAACCCTTTCTTTCATAATAATCTTGATGGTATTTTTCCGCTTTATAAAAAGGTTGTTTATTTTCAACCTTTGTTGCTATTTTTAAGCCTTGTGCACTTAAGATATCTATCAGTTTTTTTATTGTTTTTCTCTCATCTTCGTTTGACACAAAAACAGCTGAAAGGTACTGGGAACCTATATCCGGTCCTTGTCCATTTACCTGTGTTGGATCATGTATTTCAAAAAATAGTTTAGCTAAAGATTCATAAGTCACTTTATTAGAATCATACGTAATTTCAACTACCTCAAAATGACCACTGTTTCCTCGAGAAACCTCTCTATAGGATGGATTTTTCTTCTCACCACCCATATATCCAGAATCAACACTCACTACGCCATCTAAATTTTCAAAATGGTATTCAACTCCCCAAAAACACCCTCCTGCGAAATAAGCAACTTTATTGTTTGATTTATCCCCTACTTTTTGGGATGTATTATATAAAGTGTTACTCTCCAAAGCAATTATATTTTGAGAAAAAAATACAAAAAATATCATAAAAGGTATCACAAATTTTTTCATTTTAAAACAACCTTATTAGAATTTAAATCTTATTCTAACAAAGTATCAATAATTACATCTCAATATAAAAAAACTAATGTGTTAATTTTATGTTTATTAGTTTCATTCAGTATTTAATAAGAACAATAGACATAGAATTTTAGACTTGAAAGAACCTCAGTTAAGTTGTTATAGTTTTGATAAAAAGCATTCTTGTAATAACAAACTTGATAATTGCAAGAAGATGGATGCTTTAATTTGCACTTCTGAATTTATTAAAATAATAAGATATTTGAAAAATTAACACTTAGGTTTTTTAGCAAACCCTGCGCCCTTTTTGACTTTTGCTTGTAGTTCAAGTGAATCAATAATTTCTCTATAATCAATGCCTTTTTTATGCATATTTGCAAAACAAGTTACAATAACAGCTATTGTATTTGGTACCTCACCTTTTTTTTTATAAGCTTGAATATTTTTTTCACTCACTTTAATAAGTTTACTAAATTTTGGAAGGGTTATCTCAGCATCAAGAAGTGTTTTTTTAAAATCTATAAAAGTCATTCCCATTATTCCTAAATAATATGATGTTAACATTATATCTATATTTTATTACCTTTATACATAAATAAGTAAAACTTAAGCTAATAACATATACAATAGTAATAATTTATTACTTAAAGTAGTAAAAAAATAAAAAGGAGTCATTATGGCTAAAGAATTAAAGAAAAAAGTAGTTGCCAAAATTGCAAAAAAAGCTGTTAAAAAAGCTGATGTAAAAAAGAAAGAGTCTGCAGAAGTAATCAAAAAAGTTACAAAAGTAGTTGCTAAAAAAGCACCTACAAAAGTAAAAGCTGCTAAAAAAATAGCAAAAAAAGCTGTTAAAAAAGCTTCATAATTTGACTATAAAGAAAAAGGCTTTAACTTTTTCTTTATAAACAAGGAATAAAGATGTCCATATTAGTACCTAATATTAAATTTATAAAAAGTGGTGACACAAAAGCTACGGATATTGTAATAAAACTAATTGTTATTACTAATCTCTTAATGGTTGGCAGTGCTTTATTTTTTACTTTTTTTGAATAAAAAGATATATAAATTTAGCTCATATACCTAACTTAAATAAACTTATTATTTTTTTTCTTCAAAATTAAGTGAAATTGAGTTCACACAGTGACGTGTATTTTTTGCAGTAAAACCTTCCCCTTCAAAAACATGTCCAAGATGGGCACCACAATTGGCACAAACTATTTCAACACGTTTTCCATCTGCATCTTTAACTCGTTTAATAGCACCTTCTATTTCATCATCAAAACTAGGCCATCCACACCCACTATCAAATTTTGAACTAGAATTATAGAGTGGTGCATTACACCGTTTACAAAGATAAGTTCCATCTTTTTTAAACTTATAATATTTTCCACTAAAAGCCCTCTCAGTTCCTTTGTTTATGATAACATAACTCTCTTTTTCACTTAAAGGGTTTAGGTTTAGAACTTTCAAATTTTCTGCTTTTAAGTTCATCGACAGGAACAAAAACAAGCTCATAATAATTTTAAACATTTTCATCTCTCCTTATAATCTATAAAAATATATTATACTCTCTCTATCTCAAACATAAGCTATTGAAATACTTTAATTAATAAATTAATTTTCATTTCATACACTTTTGTGATAAAATGCGACTTCAAATTCGTATTTATGAGAGACATTATGATGAAAAATGACATTAACTTTTACAGTTTTTTAAATACCCAGATAATGGTCCTGATTTTACTTGTAGTCACAACAGGTGTCGGTTATATATACATGGGATTTATCTACGACACCTTGCTCCTTTCTAGTATCTGGTATGCTATGGTACTCATCTTGTCTATTATAGGTTACAAACTACATAAAGAGTTTTCCAATTCTATTCTAAGTGTTGATGAAAAACACTTTTGGCAAAAAAAAGCCAAAATATTTTTATTTATTTATTTTTCATTTTGGACAATCATCTTTTTAATTAATGTCTCAAGTAATTACATCGAACTACATTATATAGCTATTGCTACACAACTTGGCTCCGCTGTAGTATCCGCAACACTCTTGGTTTCTGAGAAAAAACTGGTACGAGTAACTCTTATCTCTCTCATGTTGCCTCTTTTTATCTACTTTCTTCTTATTAATGATTTTTACAGCTATTTACTTGCAGTGTTTACAGTTGTGCTCACAGGAATACTTCTTTATTCATCTAAAAACACCTTTAATTACCTTATAAAAAGTAGGCATCAGGCATATCACGATTATCTTACAAAACTAGGAAACAGACGCTATTTTATAAGCTTACTTGAAGAGTCTATAAAATCTCAAAAGAAAGAAAATGATTTTAAATATCTATTATTAATAGATTTAGATCATTTTAAAAATATAAATGATTCTTTAGGGCATGCCTTTGGTGATAAACTTCTTTTTGAAATATCTTCACGTATGAGTAAACTAGCAATAGCGTCTAATAGCGTCTTAGCTAGACTCGGTGGAGATGAATTTTGTCTCCTTAGTAGATCTTTTAAAAGTAATGAAGAGGCTCTCCAAAACGCAACAGTTTTTTCAGAGAATCTACTTCAAGAAATTAAGCGTTACTATATTATTGAGGAACATCATCTGTATATAAGTGCGAGTATTGGTCTGAGTATTTTAAACAAACCAACACATCAGGCCACTACCTTCTTAAAAGAGGCAGATATTGCTATGTATGAAGCAAAATCACAAGGACGAGACGGAATTATAATATTTAATGAAGAGCTCTCAAAAAAGGTAGAAACAAAGATTGAGATTGAAAGACTTCTTCACTTTTCATTAGATCAAGATGAAATATATCTCAATTACCAACCTCAATATAGTGCAAACGATGGAATAAGTGGCTGTGAAGTTTTAGTTAGATGGAACAATCATAAACTTGGAGAAATAAGTCCAGAAATTTTCATACCTATCTCCGAACAGACTGGTTTTATCATAGAACTTGGTCATTATATTATGGAAGAATCTTTTAAAACACTTCGTGACTGGAGAGATAGAAATTTAAATATTAAACAAATATCGATAAATATAAGTATGAGACAACTCTTTCACACAGCGTTCATTAGTGATGTTAAAAAATTATGTGAAAAATATTTAGATGATAATTTAGCTTCTTATATTGTTTTTGAAATAACAGAAACAAGTGTTGCAGAAGATATTTCTCATCTCATAAAAAATATGAATAAAATCAAAGAACTAGGTATACGTTTTTCAATGGATGACTTTGGTACAGGGTATTCCTCTCTAAGTTATCTTCGTCAACTTCCCATAGATGAACTCAAAATAGACAAATCCTTTATATCTGAGCTAAACGAAAGCAGTTATAATGATGATAAATGTATAGTAAAAACAATACTCAATATTGCAAAAAACTTAAATCTTACTATAGTTGCCGAAGGCGTAGAAAAATCCATACAAGAAAAATTTCTCAAAGAAAACAAGTGTGATATACTCCAAGGTTACTACTTTTCAAAACCTATTAGCAAAAATAATTTTGAAGCATATCTATCACCATCTAGCAATATTTAATGAAAAATGAATTGAGCTGATTTGCAAACTCTTTTGCATCTTTTACTCCAAAAGGTTTTGGTCCTTTTGTTATCTCTCCACTCTCTCTAATCTTGTCCATTAGATTTCTCATTGCTAAATACTGCTTGATATTGTCTTTGCTATAAAGTTCGCCTCTATGGTCTATTGCGTGAGCATATTTACTTATTATTCTATCGGCTAAAGGAATATCAGCAGTAATTACTAAATCACCCTCTTCTACCATCTCAACAATTTTGTGATCTGCTTCATCTGCACCTGCATCAACTATCAAGTAGGTAATATGTTCAGATTTTCCAATATTTATTTTTTTATTTGCAATTACATATGTTTGCAACCCTAAACGCTCTATAGAACGAAATAAAATTGGCTTTAATAAATTTGGAAATGCATCTCCATCAACATATATTTTAAGCATTTATCAACTCCAATTTTTGTTTACGAGAGAGTTTTTTAATCTCATACTCGCGTTTTGATGCACTACTTCTATCTTTTGATGCTTCACTATAAACTAATTCTAAAGGTCGTCTTACCTTTGTATACTTCGCACCTTTATCTGAGCTGTTATGCTCAGCTAACCTTCTAGCTACATCAGTGGCAATCCCAGTATAAAGAGTGTCATCACTGCATTTGAGTATATAAATAAAGTATGCCATGTAGCCTCCATAATATTAAAAAATTGTACTATAATATATTTATAAAAGGATATATTTTGGCATTTAATTTACAAGATACACTAGTTATTGGCATATCAGCGACAGCGCTGTTTGATCTCACAAAAGAAGATAAACTATTTAAAGACGAATATAAAAAACATCCAGAGAGTGCTATAGATATCTACAGAAAGTATATGCTTGAGAATGAGCACATTGCACTGGGAGAAGGAATAGGTTTCCCACTGGTAAAATCTCTTTTAAACCTTAACAGATATCAAAAAAATGATGAAGCTCCACTTGTTGAAGTTGTAATCATGTCCAGAAATTCCCCGGATACAGGTGTTAGAGTATTAAACACTATACGAAAGTTAAATCTAAATATCACTCGTTCTGCGTTTACTGCAGGTGAATCAAGTGCTGATTATTTAGAAGCTTTTGATGTAGATCTTTTTTTAACTACCAATGAAGCTGATGCGCAAAAGGTTATAGACAATGGTGTTTGTGCATCCGCTGTTTTAAGTACTCCTCCGGAGTATAAATGTGACATACCAGAAGAACAAGTAAGAATAGCATTTGATGGAGATGCTGTAATTTTTGATGAAAGCAGTGAACTTGTGTACAAAGAAGAGGGTATACAGGCTTTTCATGATAATGAAGAGAAGTCACAAGACATACCAATGAGTGAAGGTCCATTTGCAAGTTTTTTAAAAAAATTAGCACGTCTTCAAGAAAGACTACCAATGAAGATGGAATTCTCACCCGTAAGAATAGCTATAGTTACAGCAAGAAATGCACCATCAGATCTAAGAGTTATAAAAACACTTAGACATTGGGGAGTCTATGTAGATGAAGCCTTTTTTCTTGGTGGTATAGAAAAAAGTAAAATTTTACAATCCTTTAAAGCACATATATTTTTCGATGACCAAGATGTACATTTAAAAGAGTCTTCTTTAGTTGTTCCATCTGGAAAAGTTCTTTATCCATCACATTCAAAGCTGAATTATCATAAAAAGTAATTGACTTATTCCTTTTTACGTATCATTTAGTAACAAACATTTATGAAGCAATATCTATCTATTGTAAATAATAAAAAGTTATATTATAATCTATATATTAATTTATCACAAAATAATTATTTTTTTTTGATACTAGGGTTTAAATATGTCAAAGCACAACATTTTAATAGTAGAAGATGATGAAATCACAGCACTTAATTTAAATATGTCTCTGCAAAAACAGGGTTATACCGTTCTTGCTATGTGTGATAACTATTTAGAAGCAAAAAGTAAAATCTCATCTTATAATCCAGACATCGTCATTATAGACATCTCTCTTCAAGAGAGTCATGATGGCATAGAACTTGCCAAATTCATAAGAAAAAAACACAACATTCCATTTATCTTTTTGACTTCCTATACTGATGATGATATTATTTCTCAAGCGAAAATAACTGAACCTTATGGTTATATTGTAAAGCCATTTGATCCAGCTTCGCTACATGCAACTATTCAAATGGCTCTTTTCAAATATCAAGTTGAAAATGAGAGAAAAGAGAATATAGACTCATTAAAAGTAGATAAACTTAACTTAGAAAAACTTCTTTACTCAAAAAAAGCATCTGATAAACCGATAGTTCCCTTTGGTGACAAGTATCATCTTGATATAAGTATTTGTGAAACTTTTTACAATGGGAAGAAAATAAAACTTACAAAAAAAGAGAACGCATTTCTAAGACTTTTAGTTGCGCAACTTGGTCTTGTTGTTAGTTTTGAGCAGGCAATGAACTATGTTTGGGATGAAAATGGTGCAACAGAAAATAGCGTAAGAACTTTAGTATGGCGTTTGAGAAATAAACTTGAAACTGATATTATTAAAAATGCTTCTGGTATTGGTTATTACATAGAGGAATAATACTTAAGAAATTTTTATTTTTTCTATAGTATTTTTCATCTCCTTAAAAACTTTCTCATAATCGTAGTCATTATTCTCAGTTTTAGCCATTTTTTCCATTTCACTAGCACTTTGTTGTAAAAATTCTATTCTAAAGTTACCACTTGATCCTTTTATACTATGCGCACTCAGAGCAATCCTTTTAAAATCTCTTTTTTGAATTGCGTTTTGTAGATCTGGAATAACCTGAGTCATCTTCTTTATAAAAAGTCCCAAAAGCATTATAAGCTCATCGTGAGTGAGCATGAGTTCTTCACTTAGTTTTTCAGCATCTAAGCCTATAATAATAGCATCAGATACACTCTCTAACTTTTCTTCAGCAACTACTAAAGAGTTTATCTTCAGATAAGAGACAAATACGCGCTCTAACTCTTTTAAAACAATTGGTTTTCCTAAAAACGCATCAAATCCACTTAGCAATCCTCGTTCTCTAGCACCTTTAATTACGTTTGCAGTAAGAGCAGAAACAGGAGTATGTCTTAGACCATTTAAGGATTCATGTTTAAGTATTTTCTTAATGGCCTCATTACCATCCATTACAGGCATCTGTTCATCCATTAAGATTAAATCATAAGAATTTTTCTTGTACAGATTAACGGCTTCTAAACCATTTTGAGCTAAATCAAATGTCAATCCATATTTCATCAATAAAATTTTTATAAGCTCTTGGTTAGCTTCATTATCTTCTGCTATTAATATATGTCCTTTAAATTTCTGTGTCACTTTTTTCGAATATGGTAAAAGGACTTCAGGATTTAAAAGTCCTTCAAAGACTGTATGTATTTTTGAACAGTAAAGTGGAAAGCACATTGCGTTTATATGAGGGTAGCTATCATAATCATCATACTGCTTACTCATAAGTGCTACATATTTTTTATCTGAATTGATAATTTTATTTTTACAGTCATTATCACACTCTTCATGAATAAAAATAATAACGTCAAAATCGCCATCCAATGTATCTACAATAGATAAATCCATATCAAATATCTTTGCATATTTTATAAAGGCATCATGTTGAAAACTTGTTTGTAAATCATGCGTGTAAACAGCCATTTTTAATTTTTGAAATTCTTGGATATCTTCAAATACTTGACACTGCTCGACATGAACATCTATAGGCAACTCCATCCAAAAAGTACTGCCTTTTCCAAATTCAGATGATACTTCAACATGTCCATTCATATGTTGTGCCAATTGATGACATATTGACAAACCAAGACCTGTTCCATCACTACTTTTCTGCTCACTATATTGAGCTTGAGCAAAGGCGGTAAAAATATTTTTAATATCTTCTTCCTTAATCCCTATTCCATTATCATTTACACTTACTTTTAGCATTTTATTATAACAACTTGCTTCTATACTTATTACACCGCCTTGAGGAGTAAATTTAATAGCGTTGCTTAAAAAATTTGAGAGAATTTGTTTTATTCTCAAAGCATCACCATATAACTCTTTGGGGATTTTTGGATCAATAAAAGAAGTAATAGTTATATCTTTAGAGTTTGCACTTGGAACAAAAAGCTCCATTGTATGACTCAATTCTTCATGTAAAGAGAATATTTTAGGCTCAATAGTAAACTCACCACTTCTGAGTTTTGAAAAGTCTAGAATATCGTTGATAATACTTAAAAGATTCTCACCGCTACTTAAAATAATATCAAGATAATTTTTATGTTTTTTGGATATATCTTCTTCTTTTAAAAGATTAACAAAACCAAGAATTGCATTGAGAGGTGTTCTTATCTCATGTGACATATTTGACAAAAAGTACTCTTTTGCTTGTCCTGCTTGTACTGCTTCTTGTCGTGCATCTATTAGTTTTTGAAAAATAGTATCTGTGTA
>JGI10211J34971_10003859_pt1 | contig 11943 bp, 13 predicted proteins | sample Etolagsediment_FD_34971 | JGI IMG/M metagenome (IMG submission 34971)
TGATACCCACATCGCAACGATGTAGAAAACAGTACCAATCGTAGCCAACCAGAAATGGAAGTTAATCAATTGCATTGAATACATTTCTGTTTTCCATAGTTTCATTACCATGTGGTAAATCGCACCAATAGAAACCATTGCAACCCAACCTAACGCACCAGAGTGAACGTGACCAATCGTCCAATCCGTATAGTGAGAAAGCGCATTAACTGTCTTCGCCGCCATAACTGGACCTTCAAAGGTCGACATAGCGTAAAACGCAAGCGAGATGATTAAGAAACGAAGTATATAGTCTGTACGCAGACGGTCCCAAGCACCAGATAGCGTTAACATACCGTTAAGCGCACCACCCCATGAAGGGATAATCATCGCAAGAGAGATCATTGCACCCAGTGAACCTGTCCAGTCAGGCAGCGCCGTATACTGTAAATGGTGCGCACCAAGCCATACATAACCGAACATCAGACCCCAGAAGTGGATGACCGACAGACGGTATGAGTAAATAGGACGCTGTGCTTGCTTAGGTACAAAGTAGTACATGATTGCAAGGAATCCAGCCGTTAAGAAGAAACCAACCGCATTATGACCCCACCACCACTGAATCATCGCATCTTGTACACCAGCAAACAGTGAGTAAGAACGGAATAATGAAACAGGGATCGCCAAACCGTTAACAACATAAAGGTAAGTGATGGCAATCATCATCCCCATGAAGAACCAGTTAGAAACGTAAACGTTTGGATGCGTTTCTTTGTTACGTGACGCAATGGTCATTACAAAGTTGAACGTATACAAAGTCCATACAAGTGCAATTGCAATTGCAAGTGGCCACTCTTGTTCATGGTACTCTTTACCAGTTGTCATCCCTAAAGAAAGTGAAACAACGGTTGCAAGAAGACCAATCGTGAACAAAATTGCTGTCCACCAAGCCATGGAGTTACTCCAAAGCTTTACACCGTTTGTTCGTTGGACGGTATAAAAAGCTGTTGCCATAAGCGTCATGCCACCAAATGCAAAGATAACGGTATTCGTATGAATAACACGTAGTCGAGCAAAAGTGATTTCCGCAATATCAAAGTTTAACGCAGGCCAAGCAAGCTGTGCTGCAGCGTAAGTACCCATCATAGTACCTAGCACCAAGAAAACAACCGCACCTACTGTTAAATACTGAACCACGCCATTATCATATTGTGGTTTTGCTGTAGTATCCATTAGTCGGATTCCCCTTTATAGTCTTAAAGTTTTGCCATTCTATTTGAAATTTTCATTCCATTTAACAGAACAAGCTTCCCAATCGCGTGCAATTATACAATGCAACTGGCAAGCCAGAGCCCTAAATCCAACTTAGAAACTTAATCCGCATCAAGAAAAGATTAAGATATCAATATGTAACTATCGATTTTAGAGCTTTGGCATTTAAATAAATCCTCGCAATTATTACAAATTAAAGACTTATCCGACACTAAAAAAAATTAATGAGGCCATATCAAATGGCACTTATACTTCATTATTCCTCAATCTTTCCCCCTACTTTTGACCTCTTTCCCCCTTCTAGAAAACCTCCTTAAATAGTAGACGTTCATCCTAGCTTTACCACTTGATTAAAAGACTTTGCAGACGATAACAATATCCAATGAATCCAGTTTGCGTTATTATATCGCACACTTATATTCACACAGGACGAAGCAATGCGAACATCAACCATTGAACGCAATACTTTAGAGACACAAATTCAAGTTTCTGTGAACTTAGACGGCACAGGGAAAGCAGCGTTTAATACCGGTGTCCCCTTCTTTGAACACATGCTTGATCAGATTGCACGCCACGGAATGATTGACATTACAATCGATGCAAACGGCGACAATCATATTGATGACCACCATACCGTTGAAGATGTTGGCATCGCACTTGGCCAAGCCATCACAAAAGCCGTTGGTGATAAAAAAGGCATTACCCGTTATGGCCACGCCTATGTACCACTAGACGAAGCTTTATCACGCGTCGTAATCGACTTATCTGGCCGGCCTGGTCTCGAATTCCATTGTGACTTTACCCGCGAACAAATCGGCAACTTTGAAACTCAATTGGTTCTGGAGTTTTTCCAAGGGTTTGTTAACCACGCCCACGCCTCCCTGCACATAGACAATCTTCGCGGTTACAATGCACACCATCAAGCTGAAACCATCTTTAAAGCGTTTGGTAGAGCATTGCGTATGGCTTTAACACCAGATGAAAGAATGGCTGGAATCCTACCCTCCACTAAAGGGATGCTGTAATGAGTCAAAAACTGGTTGCCGTAGTTGATTATGGAATGGGAAATTTACGCTCAGTTTCTAAGGCTGCTGAGCACGTTTCCAATAGCAACACTAAAGTGATTGTAACGAGCCACCCTGATGAAATTGAACTGGCCGACGCCATCATTTTTCCGGGTCAAGGTGCAGCTAAAGCATGCATGAACGCATTGCGCGAAACCGGCATGATTCACCCAATCCAGAAAGCCGCTAAAGAAAAACCTTTCTTAGGGATTTGCATGGGACTGCAAGTGCTCATGTCTCACAGCGACGAAAACAACGGCATTGACTGTCTTGATGTAATCAAAGGCAACGTTAAACACTTTGACATCGCCGAGCACACCGAACTAAAAGTGCCTCACATGGGCTGGAATCAAATAAACCAAACCGTTGACCACCCTCTTTGGCAAAACATTCCGCAAGACAGCCGTTTTTATTACGTGCACAGCTACTTTGTTCAACCTGAAAACAAAGACTATATCGCAGGTCAAACCACGCACGGCGAAACCTTCCCTGCTGCACTAAGCCACAAAAACTTATTTGCCATTCAAGCACACCCAGAAAAAAGTGCTGACCACGGCCTACAATTATTAAAGAACTTCCTACAATGGAACGGTCAATAAAAGACACCAAGATTTAAGGACAAATTTATGCTTCTAATTCCAGCAATTGATTTAAAAGATGGCGAATGCGTTCGTTTACGCCAAGGCATTATGGACGATGCAACGGTATTTTCCGGCGACATCGTTGCAATGGCAGAACGCTGGGTCAATGAAGGCGCTCGACGCCTGCACATGGTTGACTTAAATGGTGCTTTTGAAGGCAAACCCGTGAATGGTGGCGCAGTTTATCAAGTACGTGAAGCCTACCCAGACCTACCGATCCAAATTGGTGGCGGTATTCGTGACCTACAAACCATCGAAGCCTACCTAAATGCGGGCGTAAGTTACTGCATTATTGGCACTAAAGCTGTTCACAACCCAGAGTTTGTCGCCGAAGCTTGTAAAGCGTTTCCAGGCCACATCATGGTCGGCTTGGATGCAAAAGACGGCATGGTTGCCATTAACGGTTGGGCTGAAGTCACCAATCATGAAGTTACTCAGCTCGGTAAGCAATTTGAAAATGACGGCGTTGAAGCGATTATTTACACCGACATCGGTCGTGACGGCATGATGCAAGGCGTTAATATTGAAGCCACGCAAGCACTTGCCAAAGCGCTAAGCATTCCGATTATCGCTTCGGGCGGTATCACCAATCTAGACGACATTCGTAAGTTAGCCGACATCGAAGCCGATGGCGTGACAGGCGCCATCACAGGCCGTGCAATCTACGAAGGCTCGCTTGACTTTAAAGAAGGTCAGACACTTTCTGACCAGCTTTCACCAAACAAATAAGAACCAACTATGAGCTTAGCAAAACGTATTATTCCTTGTTTAGACGTTGACGAAGGCCGCGTTGTTAAAGGCGTGCAATTTATCGATATTCGTGACGCTGGCGATCCAGTAGAAGTCGCAAAACGTTATGACGCACAAGGTGCAGACGAAATAACCTTTCTAGACATTCGAGCAACCGCAGACAATCGCGGAACCATGGTTCACATGGTAGAAGATGTCGCCAGCCAAGTATTTATTCCACTCACCGTGGGCGGCGGAATTCGTTGTGTTGAAGACATTCGCACCATGCTGAATGCAGGAGCAGATAAGGTTGCCATAAACTCCGCCGCCATTTTTAATCCCGGATTTGTAAAAGAGGCCTGCGATGCGTTTGGTTCGCAATGTATTGTGGTTGCAATTGATGCCAAAAAAACCAGTACAGCAGGCCAGCCAAATAGATGGGAAATCTTCACCCACGGCGGACGAAAAGAGACCGGAATTGATGCCGTTGAATGGGCCATAAAAATGGAACATCTAGGCGCAGGTGAACTACTTGTGACCAGCATGGATCGCGATGGCACCAAAATCGGTTTTGATATTGAATTAACCCGCACAATTTGCGACAGCGTTAAAATTCCCGTCATCGCCTCTGGCGGTGTGGGGGAGCTTTCGCATTTAGCAAAAGGCATCACCGAAGGCCACGCTGAAGCCGTACTAGCGGCAAGCATCTTCCATTTTGGACAACACACGGTAGAAGAAGCCAAACTAGCCATGCAAGCTGAAGGTATTGAGGTACGACTATGAGTAATATTTTAAAAGAACTCGATGAAATCTTAGAAGCTCGTAAAATGCAAGATCCAAGCGAATCTTACGTTGCGAGCTTGTACGACAAAGGTTTAGAGAAGATTTTAAAAAAAATCGCTGAAGAATCGGTTGAAACGGTAATGGCAGCCAAAGACATCGAACACAATGGCGACAAAGCGCACTTAGTTTATGAAGTCGCAGACTTATGGTTCCACACAATGGTACTGCTCGCTTCACAAGGTTTATCCAGTGAAGACGTTACTGCCGAATTACAACGTCGCTTCGGCCTATCCGGCCATGAAGAAAAAGCCAACCGTAACAAATAAGGAATCAGCATGACCCCTGAAAAAACACTATTTAGTAAAATCATTGATCGTGAAATTCCATCAACCATCGTTTATGAAGATGATAAATGTATCGTCATTAACGACATTAACCCAAAAGCTCGCGTACATCTTTTAATCATTCCTAAAAAACCTATTGCAACGCTGTTTGACTTAACCCCTGAAGACAAAGATGTTATGGGACATATGATGTTACTTTTACCGCAACTCGCCCAAGCCCAAAATCTAGAAGGCTTTAAAACTCAAATCAATACTGGCGAGGCCGGTGGGCAAGAAGTCTTCCATGTCCACATCCACCTAACCGGTAATTAAATCAATCAAATCCACTGGGCAATAACAAAACGGCAAGGCACCACAAATATTTTTTGTGTAAAGCCTTAACGTTATTTGCTATTATTAGCGGTCATTAATATTTACCCTCTCTATCAGGCATTCAACATAATGTGCCACCTTGATACAAGGGCGATAACAGAAACAAATTTAGGCTTGGGAATCACTCTCCTGCCGCAATAAACCGGAGCAAAAAAACATGGGCATCAGCATTTGGCAATTACTTATCATTTTAGCAATCGTATTAGTTCTATTTGGTGCTAAACGTCTAAAGAACGTCGGTAGCGATCTTGGTAACGCCATCAAAGGTTTCAAAAGCGCGGTTAAAGAAGAAGACGAGAAAAAAGACGAAAACACCGCTGACAAAAAACTTGAAAAGAAAGATGACAACAACGTGTTTGACGTTGCAGCAGAAGAGAAAAAACCTGCTCCAACAGATAAAGACAAAGCGTAATCGCGCCCTGTCACTTTAGTGATTTCATTGATAATTTAGTTAGGTTGAGACGATGTTTGACGTCGGTTTTTTAGAAATCCTTATAGTACTAATCATCGCTCTACTGGTGATTGGTCCTCAACGTATGCCCGAAGTTGCCCGTAAATTGGGTGGCTTCATGGGTAAAACGAAGCGTTTCATCGAATCGGTAAAGCAAGACGGACACCTGCAGGAAACCGTCGATGAACTTAAAAAGTCCATGGACTTGCAGGAAGAGAAAAAAAACATTCAAAACTTAGAACAAGATTTGTTTGAAAGCATGAACCAACCGGCTCAAGAGATTGATATGGAAACCTTCAAGCGACCTACTTTTGGTGGAGCTGAACCGGCTGAAACGTCTGGCGGCAGTCAGTTCTCCAAAGCACCTGCTCAACCTCAAATCCCCATGCCTGAAACCTCAGAACCAACAATTAATGCTGATAAGCTAACTGTAAGCGATGAGCCTGTTAAAACAACAGCAGAAAGCACAAGCAGTTCGCCGACAAGCAATGAACCAGCAAAAACTGGCAATACTGAAGCTAAAACTAACTCATGAGTAACAGCGCGCTGCCCCCACAAGATCAAGAGATGACTTTAGTTCATCACTTACTGGACCTAAAGACCAGCCTTACCCGTAGTATCCTTGCTATATTGGTATTGTTTGTATTCCTGTTTCCATTTGCCAATGAAATCTATGTCTACATATCAGAACCACTAACACGCTTCTTACCAAGCGACACCAGCATGATTGCAACGGGGGTCGCGTCCCCCTTCTTAACGCCTTTTAAATTAAGCTTAGTGTTAGCCATCTACATGGCTATGCCCTTCTTACTGTTTCAATTATGGCGATTTATTGCACCCGCTCTTTATCAACATGAACGCCAACTGGTAGCACCACTGCTGTTTTTCAGTTCGTTTTTGTTTTATGGCGGCGGAGCGTTTGCCTATTACGTAGTATTTCCGCTGGTTTTCGGATTCTTATCCACCACCGCACCAGACGGAGTAACCATTGCCACCGACATCTCACTGTACCTCGACTTTGTTATTAAGATGTTCTTTGCATTTGGTGTTGCGTTTGAAGTTCCCATTGTCACGGTGCTACTCATATTAACCGGCATGGCCTCACCTCAAAAACTGGCGCACGGTCGACCATATATTATTGTGGGTGCGTTTGTTATTGGCATGCTCCTCACGCCGCCAGACATTATTTCGCAAACCCTGTTGGCGATTCCTATGTGGTTACTCTATGAGATTGGCGTAGTGGTTGGTGCTTATGTACTCAAACGTCGCCAAGCCGCTGCTAAAAAACGTGAAGCAGAAGAGAATGACTCTGAAGAAGGTTCCGAAACGAAACAAACCGCTTCAGATTCAGGTCAGGTTAATAAGACAGTTGCGCCAACTGAGTCCAGCAATGACGATATCCAGTTTGATAACCGCTACGCCGATCAAGTAGACGACGACCTTGATTGGGATTCAGAATTCGACAAAATCGATTCTGAGATGAGTATTCTTGAACAAGAGTACAACAAGCGTAAAGCGGCTGAAAAGGATGCGCAGAATAAACAAGGGAAGGAAGACAGTGCCAACGCTACCGATAGCCCATCAAGCGAATCAAAAAATGACACTAAATCCCGCTCTGAACCAGAATCAAACCAAGATTCTCAAAAAGACTCTGAGCCTAAAACAGATGGTCAGAAAACCGAAAAATAACCTTTTCGGTTTTGATTTAGACTCGATCACTCAGGCAGGCCTGNTAACTTTTAAATGCGCATTCACAGCGTTTAGAAACNCGCAAAATAATCAACAGGCCTGCTNACCTCTATTATCTCGCTTTGCTAAGCTCTTCTTAATGGCACTCTGCCTCAACGCATACAGCTCTCNAGGCTATTCAGCTCAAACCCATAACGGCAATGCGCTCAAAAACCACCCCAGCCCGTATCTTGCAATGCACGCTCAAGACCCAGTTANCTGGCTTGATTGGTCAGCGGACGTTTTACAGCAAGCACAAACACTCAATAAACCGATTNTAATTTCNAGTGGCTACTTCGCTTGTCATTGGTGCCACGTAATGCAGCAAGAGAACTACCTAGACCCTGTNGCAGCACAAAGCATGAACCAACACTTTATTTCTGTCAAAATCGACCGTGAACTGNATCCAGACNTTGACCGTTACTTAATTGAATTTGCACGCCAACTGACTGGCCGAGCAGGTTGGCCACAACACGTTATTCTGACACCTAAAGGTTACCCATTTGCCACATTTGGCTATTTGCCTAACAGTAACTTCCGAACGACTCTTGAGAACATTCAACAGTCATGGCAAAACCAACCGCAGACCATCGCGTCACTTGCTCAAAAGGCGACTCAAAACGCGCCACAGAAAACCGCTGCGACGATCAGGCCTGCTGATTTTGAAGTAGCTCTTCTGCAATCACTTGAACAAAATATGGATGATTTAAGTGGTGGCTTACAAGGCTCCAGTAAATTTCCAGAGAGCCCGTTATTAATCTCATTATTAGCACTTAAATCGCTCTCTGAAAATCAACAGGCCTGGTTGGAGTTAACGCTTGAGCAGATGCAAAATCAACACTTGCAAGATCATGTTAATGGCGGATTTTACCGTTATACCGTCGACCCTGAGTGGCAAACGCCTCATTTTGAGAAGATGGGCTACGACAACGCATTACTCGCGCAAATTTACTTTCAGGCTGGTAAACGATTTAACCGCAATGACTTTATAGCAACAGCAAACCAAACCCTTGGCTATATGGAAGCACACCTATTTAATGCCAACTTAGGGCTTTTTGCCAGCAGCCAATCTGCGCTGGATTCGCAGGGAATAGAAGGTGGCGACTACCTCTTCAGCAAAATGCAGCTACAAAAACGACTTTCTGAAAGCGCCTTTAACACCGTTAAACAGGCGTGGAAATTACATCAAAACCCGCCCTATGATTTAGGCTGGCACCCCTTACCAACAAACCAGTTCTGGCCAGAAATTAAAGCCGCACTTACAACGCCCATTCCCAACATCCCCAAAGATAGCAAACACATTTTAAGTTGGAATGGTTTGGCATTATCGGCCTATGCTAGCGCTTATCAAACAACCCAAAACAAAACTTACCTATTAAAGGCAAACGCACTTGCCGAACGTTTAATTACCTTAATAAACAAAACGGATGCACCAAGAGCGATCGACGAAAACCAAGTTGCCATTGGCTCTGCAACCTTAGAAGATTACGCCTACATTATCCGCGGCTTACAAGACTTAAATCGCACTGACAAGCAAGAATCCACCAGCCAAACACTTAAAGCCCTCAACCAAACAACCCAAAAATTGTTTTTGAATCAAGCTGGCTGGCAGACTAATCAAACCTTTTTACTGCCCGGACAAACTCGTCAAGTAGGCTTAATAGACAGTGATTTACCCAGCGCTACTGCAATATTAGAGTGCGCAACAACCCATCAAGGCTTTAGCAGAACCAGCCGGCTTTCTAAATCACTGTTGCAAACACCTTTAACTTATCCAAGTTATCTACAGGTTATTAAATGCCAATATCCAGAAACGGAAGCACCTTAAATAAGGCAAACTTTGCAAGCCATTCACGCCCAATTGGCAAATTGGTTAAAATAGCACGCATGCCCTACTTCACAATACTAAAAGGAACCTCATGGGACTGCTGATAATCGGCTTTATCATTCTGTTTATTTTGACCACCCTGCCTAGCTTGTGGACTAAACACATTTTGAACAAATACCGCACTCCAAACGATCATATCCCTGGAACAGGTTTACAATTTGCTGAGCACCTTCTCAAAAAACACCAATTGCACGGTGTAAAACTCGAAGAGACCGCCGACGGTGACCACTATGACCCCATTGAAAAGGTGGTGCGCATATCAACTGCAAATGCGCACTCAAACAGCCTAACAGCTATTACCACCGTTGCTCATGAAGTAGGTCATGCACTGCAAGACAAAACCAATTACCCCGAGCTTAAACAGCGCACAGCCTTAGTAGAACGCGCTGCGATTATGCACAAATTTGCCGGGGTCGCACTAATGGTCACCCCATTCTTAATTCCACTGGCGCACACACCGATGATTGCGATGCTAACCTTTGGCGCGGGCTTTATTGCGATGGGTGTGCCGGTAATGATTCACTTGAGCACTCTGCCGGTCGAATTTGACGCCAGTTTTAAACGCGCCTTACCCTTGTTAGAAGAGGGTAAGTATTTAACAAAAAAAGAACACCGCATTGCAAAAAAAATTCTATTTGCTTGCGCTATGACTTACGTAGCCGCTTCTCTATCCAGTTTATTCAATCTCTGGAAATGGTTAAAAGCCCTAAAACGTTAAACGAAGTGCTATATAACAAGCACTTCTAACCATCATTTTAAAAACAATTTTTGCCTAATAATTAAGCAATTTGTTATTAATGCTTGCTTTCTAGTGCTTATTCATGCTAGATTTGAATCCTAGCTGTACAAAGTACAGTTAGACTTTTAAAACAAAGACTTACGCTCAACACAGGCAACAAAAGAAACATGCACGAAGATATATTACTCTATAAAACAATCATACAAAGGACGCCCATTGCTCTGCTGGTTGAAGATGAAAATCGTAACTTAACCACCACCAATCAAACTTTTTGCGATCTCTTTGAATTCGATTTACACCCTGACAAAATGGTCGGTTATGACTGCTCTCAATTAGCCGAGCAAACTAAACACTTAATCATCAATCCTGATTCTTTTCTTCAACGAATCGAGCAGTTAATTCGTTACAAAAAGCCCGCTTATAATGAGTTGGTAGAGATGACGGATGGCAAAATTTTAGTACGAGACTACACCCCGGTTTTTGATGAAGACTTCTACCTAGGCCACGTTTGGATGTATAAAGACATTACTCACCTTAAAAAGGTTCAAGGCGAAATAGAGACCTCTATTGATTTAGGTCTTGAACAACTAAAACTGGCAAATCTCGGACACTAAGTCCGCCCTCACTTTCTGTCTACTCATTTTTTTTAATCAACAACGTTTACGTGGCGACACTCACAAAGCCATTTGTTTCTAACTGCAATGTCACATGATGCACCTTATGAAACTCGAGCAAATACTGCTTAATCTCAAATAAGGTCGCATCATTAATATGCGCCAAATCGGTTTTTGCGTGCAGCGTCATCACCACCTGTTCTTCGCTAATTGCCCATAAATGAATGTGATGCACCGCGGTTAAATATTCAAAATGAGACTCTAAGTCATTAGCAATACACTGAATCTCATAGCCCGCGGGCACACCTTCCAATAAAATATGCCCCGACTCTTTAGTTAAACGGTACGCACCCACCCCGATAATGGCCGCGATTAAAAACGACAATAGTGGATCAACCAGTACCCAACCAGTATAAAAGATAATAATGGCACCACCAATGACCGCCACAGACCCTAAAGTATCGCCTAAAAAGTGCAACGTAGCACCACGCATATTCATATTGGTCTGATCACCCGAGTGCAATAACCAAAACACAAATAGATTATTAATCAGCCCAATCACCGCAATAATAAACATCTCCTTGCCCATCACCTCTTGCGGCTCTAATAGTCGATGAATGGCCATAAAAACAATCCCTCCCACAATTAACAGCAAAGTAATGCCATTTACAAACGCCGTTAAAATCTGAAAACGCTGAAAGCCAAAAGTCATAATGGCCGTAGCGGGTTTTTGACTCATATAAAAACCCCACCACGCAATTCCCAGCGCCATTGCATCGGTCATCATGTGCACGCCATCGGCCACTAAAGCGATCGAATTCACCCACAGCCCACCAATAATTTCCACCAACATATAACTGGCGGTCACCACCGCAGCAATAATGATTTTCTTCTGAGTCTTGTCGTCTGACTTACCGATGTGATTATGGTGATGAGACACTGGTTGAACGTGCATATTAACTCCTAAAAATGCCTTAAAAAAAACCGTATCCAAATTACAACACGATTTTGAAAAATTAAATAATTAAAAAAACCATGGCTGGATAAATCTAATAAATTAGCGTGTTATTGCGTCTTGGCTATCGCCCAAGCCTGGACACCCTCAATGTCGGTTTTCGCTTTAATGACTTTAGCCAGTGACTGCATAGTCGCACCCGTGGTAATCACATCATCAATCAATGCTACCGAGGACAGGCCTGCTAACTTTTCAACATTCACCTCAAAGGCCTGTTTAAGATTTTTACGTCGCTGTTCAGCCGTTAAGTGCGTTTGTGAAGGGGTCTCCTTAACGCGCTGAACAGCGTTTTTTATTAAGGGAATATTTAATTTCTTAGCGACC
>JGI10211J34971_10003860_pt1 | contig 11942 bp, 11 predicted proteins | sample Etolagsediment_FD_34971 | JGI IMG/M metagenome (IMG submission 34971)
CTCCAGAGTCCAAAGTTCTCGCAATATACTGATTTTATTGAATGTATAAATTCCCGACCGTCATTCCGGCGAAAGCCGGAATCCAGTGTCTTTTTGATAAGTTAAATATCCTGGATGCCGGATCAAGTCCGGCATGACGTGAGAACTTTGGACTCTCAAGATATCGATAACACGCAAAAAAATTGCGGGTTATGGCAACCGTAATCAAGTTCAAGTTTGGCTGGTCTCAAAAATCGACTTGACAATATATTTCGTTACACGCAAAATAATTACGTGTTATTCGAGTAAATGTCAAAAACGTGATTGATAATGAAGCTGAGGCCTTTTTTCCGCACACATCCTGTTTTTTCCGTCGAGGACTTTGCCGGCTTTCTGTCTTCCGATGGATCACATAACGTAAGAACCCAGGAATCTCTCCTTGCCTACCATGTAAAAGCAGGTAATATTGTCCGGGTTCGCCGTGGTCTCTATGCTTCTGTTCCCCCCGGGGCATCGCCGGAAAACTTCTCCGTAAACCCATTTCTCCTTGCTGCTCGAATATCGAAAGACGCTGTTCTGGCTTACCATACGGCGCTGGAGGCTCATGGAAAGGCATATTCGGTGTACGAACACTTCACTTATCTTGTCAGCAAACCCATACCCCTCATAACTTTTCGCGCTCATTTGTTCAAAGGGGTAAGATTCCCACGGGCCCTCGTAAGAAAGAAGGCGGAGCTTTTTGACGTGATTAAAGGAGATCGTTCAGGGATGGAAATACGGATAACCGGACTGGAGAGGACCTTCGTAGATGTTCTGAACCGTCCAGACCTGTCGGGAAGCTGGGAAGAAATATGGCGGTCCTTGGAGACCATTGAATATTTCGATCTCGATAAGGTCGCGGAATACACATTGCTTTTGGAAAATGCCACTACCGCTGCAAAAGTGGGTTTTTTCCTGGATCAACACCGGGAATCCCTGATGGTTGAAGACGCCCATCTAAAGGCATTCAATAATCTTCGCCCGCGCCGACCCCACTACATGGAGCGAAGCCGACGGAAATCCGGCCGCCTCGTTTCCGCCTGGAACCTGGTTGTTCCCGAAGAAATCATCCATCGGTCATGGGAGGAATAGTGGTGAGGATATCTCCTGAAATGCTCATCACCCAAGCAGAGGTTACAGGTTTCCGAACGGATATTCTGGAAAAAGTTGGTCTTCTGATACATCTGCTTGAAGCTTTGCGTGGTCATCCTTTTCTGAAAGGAAGGCTGGCTTTGAAGGGCGGTACGGCCCTGAACCTTTTTATCTTTGATGTACCCCGTCTTTCGATCGACATCGATCTGAATTATATTGGGACGTCTGATCGAGATGCAATGCTCGCGGAACGCCCCAAAGTCGAAGCGGCGTTGCAGGCTGTATTCTCNCGTGAAGGGTNCACAATCAGACGCATACCTGGCGAGCATGCCGGTGGAAAATGGCAGCTTCGGTACCAGAGTGCGAGCGGACAGGGAGGCATCCTTGAAGTAGATGTCAACTTTATGTTCCGTGTACCTTTGTGGCCCATAAAGGGTATGGCCTCGCGGCCGGTCGGCGTCTGGCAGGCAATGGATATTCAAGTAATGGATATCCATGAACTTGCTGCGGGCAAACTCGCGGCGCTCCTTTCGAGAAAGCAGGCAAGGGATCTTTTCGATTGCAGTCACCTTTTCCGCACCGGGGCACTTGAGCCGGAACAGCTGCGTCTGGCGTTTGTTCTCTATGGCGCTATGAATCGACGGGATTGGCGGACTGTAGCCATAGATGAAGTGCGTTTGGAAATCAAGGATTTCGAACAAAAGCTTCTTCCGGTGTTACGGTCAAAAGGTGTAGACACAATGAGCGCCGCTTCTTTCAAAAATGGACTCATCAAGGACTGTCATCAGGGCCTGGCGGAGTTGCTCCCTTTCACGGCGACGGAGATGGAATTCCTGGATCAATTGCTGGCCAAGGGAGAGATCAATCCCGAATTATTGACCGCCGATGGGGATCTGCAGGATCGTATCAGAAGGCATCCACTCCTTAAATGGAAAGCGCTAAATGTGCGGGAGTTTACAAAAATTCAATAGGTTAGGAGAAAGATAGCAGGCATCTACCCCCCAAAATCGGGATGAATAAATTCGAGAACGTCGCCTGCCTCGGGCAGTGTCTTATCATAATCCTGGGGATAAACAAACCGCCCATTTTGTTCCACCATCAGGGCGGATTCCATTTCGTCATATTGAAGAATCAATTCGGTAACGGAAGATCCTCTGGTCACTTTTTCTTTGAAACCGTTAATGGTCACTTCGATTTTTTCGGCGTCTTGATTCATGAGACAACACCCCTTAAGATAAATCGGCGCCGCACACACGGCATCGGTCATTTTTTCCCATCTTAATCATTTTAAAATTCATGGTTGCACCATCCACATAGAGCATTCTGCCCGCCAGCAACCCATGTTTTGATCCCACCAGAAAGTTGATAACCGCCAGGGCCTGAAGGGCGCCAATAATTCCCGGCAAAGGGCCCAAAACTCCAGGAGGGCCTTTATCGGGGGTTCCACCCGGGAAAAGACATTCGAAACAAGGGGTCTTGCCCGGAATAAATGTGGTGGCCATGCCCGTCAATCCGTCGACGCCGCCAAAAAAAAAGGGGATCCGCTTCTTCAACGATAAACGGTTCAGAATCTTTCGCGTTTTCAGGTTGTCGGTTCCGTCCACAATCAGATGGGCATCGCCCACCAACACGTCCCCGTTGTCCTCGCTAAACGCATCATGGAGGGCCTCAACCCGACAATGAGGGTTCAGGCTTTGGAGTTTTTTCTTTGCGGAATCCGCCTTGGGAGCACCAATATCATTTGTAAAGTGAAGCAACTGGCGGTTCAAATTTCCCAATTCCACCCGGTCCTTATCCACGACCCGCAGATGGCCAACCCCTGCCGCTGCCAGATAATACGCCGAAACGGACCCCAGTCCCCCCAGGCCGGCCAGAAAAACCCGCGAACGTTTAAGGATCATTTGCCCTTCCTCACCGATCTGGGGCAGCATCATCTGGCGGTGATACCTGAGGGCTTCTTCTGGAGACAATGGGGTTGACATCGTTGGACCTGTACTTTTTGCTGTCGTTAAAAGGGTGCAGTTGGCAGGGTGCAGAAAAATCAGTTTTCAAATCTCATCCTGCCCCCTGATAACTGCCCCCTGCACCCTGTAAAGCTTTTTCCTGTGCTATTTCTCCTTTGATTCTTTCTCCTGAATGGCTTTGAAAACCCGCTCGGGCGTAAGCGGCAGTTCCTGAATTCTCACACCGGTAGCATCGTAGAGGGCATTCAGGATGGCCGGGATGGTGGGCATGATGGCTCCTTCACCCACTTCCTTGGCCCCGAAAGGACCGTTGGGCTCATTGCTTTCCACAATGATGGTATCCACATTGGGCATATCGAGCGCCGTTGCGATCTTGTATTCGCCCAGATTGGCGTTGATAACTTTTCCTTTATCGTCAAATTTCACTTCCTCATACATGGCCTCCCCAACTCCCATGGAGAGTGATCCCTGCATCTGGGCTTCCACGGAGGTCCGGTTGATGGCAAAACCGCAGTCATGGGCATCGGTCATGCGGTCGATGGTGATCTTGCCGGTACCCTTGTCCACCGTAACCTCCACCACCTGGGCGGACGGTCCATAAGCGGGAGATGTACCCACCGCGGCACCCTTAAACTTACCGCCCAGTTCACCCGGTTTGTAACTCCCGGTCCCCACCATGGATCCCCGGGTCAGATAGGCGATACGGGCGGCTTCCCTGAAGGTAAGGGGTTCGTTCCAGTCCGGGTTGTCTGAAAAACCGCGGTGCTCTTTGGCATAGATGGATCTGAGCTCCCCAAAATCGGGCGTTTCACCCTTGAACACGATAAACCCGTTTTTGATGTCCATCTCGTCCACCGGCACTTTCAGTTTTTCACTCAGCACCCCCAGCACCTGGGCTTTCAGATCCTCAGCGGCGGACTTGGTGGCATGGCCGGTCATGAGCGTCTGCCGGCTGGAATAGGCTCCCAGGTCAACACTGTAATCCGTATCCCCTGAAGATACCCGGATACTGTCCAGCGGAACGCCAAGGGCCTCGGCGGCAATCATGGCCATGGCGGTATCGGAACCCTGTCCGATTTCGGCGCTGCCGGTAAGAACGTGCGCCGCCCCCCCATCCTCGCTCAGTTTGATGACCACTGTGGAGTGGGCTGTTTCCGAACGGTATATGGGATACCCTGCACCGGAAACGAAAAAACCGGTGGCGATACCGATCCCTTTTCCTTCGGGCATCTTTCCCTTTTTCTCACTCCATTTGGACCCGTCTCTGACGGCTTCGATGCATTCCTTCATGCCGAAACTGCTGGTGTTAAAGTCATTGCAGGTGATATCCCCCGCCTCCATGGAATTTTTCAGCCTGAATTCTACGGGATCCATACCCAGTTCATCGCAGATAAAGTCAAGCTGCTGTTCCCATGCGGCGCGTGCCGCCACACCGCCGTGTCCGCGCTGGGCACCACAGGCCGGCCGGTTGGTGTACAACCGGTAACCATCATACTTCATATTGGGGAGCCGGTAAGGGGCGCCCAGAAGGGAACCGGCATAATAGACGGTGGCGATACCGAAACTGGTGTAAGCGCCGCCTTCGAGATAACATTCGTTGGTCAGCGCCATAAGGGTACCGTCTTTTTTGACGCCGGTGGTCAAGGTGTGCTTGAATTGATGCCTGGCTCTGGAAAACAGAAAGACCTGTTCCCGCGTAAAATTCATTTTAACCGGCTTACCGGTCTTCATGGACAGCAAAGTGGATGCCAGCTCAATGGAGTTGGTGCCCGCCTTCGGGCCAAAACCGCCGCCCACATAAGGTTTTTTCACTCTCACCTTTCCGATGGGAATCCCCAGCACCATGGCAATAATCCGCATGACGTAATGGGGCACCTGGGTGGAGGAGTGAAGTGTCAGAAAACCGTTATGGTCGTAATCCGCCACAACACCGTTCGGTTCCAGGAACGCACCGTCCTGTCTTTTGTTTAAAAATGTATCGGTTCTTATAACATCGCACTTGGCAAAGGCTTCTTCCACGTTTCCAAATTCCTGGTGGACCTCCGCGCCAATGTTACGGGGATATTTTTCGTGAATCTGGGGTGCCCCTTCAGCGATGGCTTCTTCCATGGTAAACACCGCCGGCAGTTCTTCGTATTCCACATCGATCAACGAAACGGCTTCCAGGGCGGTTTCCAGATCCACCGCGGCAACAGCGGCAATTTCGTCACCGATGTACCGCACCCGGTCTTTTACAAACACGTTTTCATCATATCGGGCGGGGCTTACGCCATACTTTACCATCCCCGCTTCTTCAGCGGTCACCACAGATTTTACGCCAGGCAGTTTTCGGGCTTTGGAAGTATCAATATTGAGGATGTTGGCATGGGCCAGAGGGCTCTGCAGCAACGCACCATAGAGCATTCCCGGAAGCTTGATGTCATCCACATACATGGCACGCCCGGTGGCCTTGGCAGGTGCGTCCAACCGGGGTGCGCGTCCATTAATCACATGATATTCGGTCATTTTTCATCTCCCTATGGAAAGATTGGGACAGCAATAAACGAGACAGCCGACGTGTTCATCACCGAACCAAGCAATTGGCAACGTTACCGGGGATCCATTTCACTGGCATCTTTAATGGACTCCACAATCTTCTGATATCCGGTGCATCTGCAGAGATTGCCGGATATGGCAGTGCGAATCTCCAGTTCATCGGGTTTGGGGGTTTTATCCAGAAGGGCTTTTCCGCTGAGCAGCATCCCGGAGGTACAAAACCCGCACTGAATGCCCCGTTTTCAATGAATTTTTCCTGAAGGGGATGCAGACCGTCTTCCGTTTCAAGGCCCTCCACGGTGGTAATCTCTTTGCCGGAAGCCTGGACCGCCAGTACCAGACAGGAATTCACCGCTTTGCCGTTCATGATGACGGTGCAGGTTCCGCAGTCTCCCAGTTCACACCCTTTTTTGGTGCCGGTCAACAGAAGTTCTTCCCTGAGAAGGTCCGCCAGGGTCATATTTGGTGCCACCGCCAATTCATATTCTTTACCGTTTATGGTGAGGCAGATCAATTTTTTCATCTTATTCTCCCTGAGTTGAAATTAGAAATTGGAAATTGGAAATTCGATCCAGCACTTGCGTGTGTGGCTGGGTCTCACAATTTCAATTCTCAAATGTTACCATACGCCTGGACCAAAGCCCTTCGGGTCAATTCTTTGACCATGGCCCGTTTGTAGTCCGCGGATGCTCTGAAGTCATCTATAGGCTTGCTGTCCATGGCCGCGGCCTCACCGGCGGCGAGGAAAAGGGCTTCGGACGGTTTTTCTCCCAGAAGGGTTTTTTCAGCAGCGGGAGACAGCAGAGGTGTGGGTCCCACCGATCCCATGACCACCCGGGCTGCTTTGATAGGCCCGTCCGGACCGTCCGTGGTCATAAAAACGGCCACATTCACCAGCGAAATCTCCAGGGCTTCCCGAATGCCCAGTTTGATATAAGCACTTCCGGAATAGCTTTCCGGTTTTTCAATGAGAATGGAATCAAGGATCTCTTCCGGCGCAATGACCGTCTGACCGGGTCCTTTGATGAAATCAGACAATGCCACCGTTCTCCCACCGTTGCCGCTTTTTAAAACAACCTTCGCCCCGTAGGCCATCAGGGGTGGCGGAAAGTCGGCAGCCGGCCTTGCGGAAACCAGGTTTCCACCGATGGTGGCGAGGTTTCGAATCAAAGGGGAGCCCAGCTTGGCGGCACCCCCCTGCAATGCGGGAAAATCTGTGCCGATCGCGTCCGATTGGGCAATTTCAACTGCTTTGGCACAGGCCCCGATACGAAACGTACCATTATCAGACCCCATTTCAGCCAGTGAGGCGATGCGATCAAGGGATACCACATGATCCGGCGCCACCACTTTCTTTTTCATATTGACCAGCAGGTCCGTACCGCCGGCAAGGGTTTTCGCCTTATCGCCCAGCTCCCCAAGGATCCGGCAGGCCTCTTCGACCGTTGCGGGCTCATGGAATTCAAATCTTGGTAAAAGCATTTTCCCCTCCTGATTTTCTTGGGACCCAACTTCTTATGTCCCGGTTTGTGTTAACAGAAACGTTTATACGAAAATTTCAACCCGATGATTCATCCCGAATGCGCAACCACGCATTCAGCCTGTTCACTATAAAGAACTTTATCAAGATGGAACGATACCACAAACGGAACGAATGTCAAGCAAAAACAGAGCAGCATTCTACCCATATTACCTTTTTAACTATTTTTTTTAAACATCGCATGAGGGTTGACAAATGATATTGCGAAAAGGTAATCTTCTGAAAATTGTTCAGTGAGGTGAACGTATGTCTGGAAAATATCAAGCCCCGTCCGTTATGAAGGCCTTTCTCATGCTCAGGCTCATCTCCAAAGTCGAAGGCGGTTTGGGCATCAGCCGACTGGCGGACCATCTGAACATGAGCAAGGGAACCGTTCATGGCATTATCGGTGCTCTTTTAGCAACAGGGGCTCTCATTCGAGATCCTTCCTCAAAAAAATATTCCTTGGGTCCCACCCTTTTTGAATTGGGAAAATCCGCCTACTCAGAGCTTGATCTTCGCGAGATTGCCAGACCCATCATGAAAAAGCTGATGCAGAAGACGGAAACCTCCGTTTTCTTCGGCATCCTCAACGGAACCCGCGTCAGCATTCTGGACGTTGTGGAATCCGACCACAATCTCAAAATAACGGCTCCCCGGGGAACCACCATCCCTTTTCTGGCGGGCGCCATCGGAAAAGTCTTTCTTGCCTCGATGGACCCTGACCAGGCCGAAAAGATCGTCCGGGAGAAAGGCACCCCGAAGGTTTACGGATCATTCTATTACCGACCTGGATGCCTATCTCCTTGAAGTTCAGAAGACGAAAGATCAAGGCTACGGTGTCGATGATGAGGAATATATCGCCGGCGTACGGGCTGCCGCCGCCCCTATTTTGGGGAAACGGGGCACGTTATATGCCATATGGGGGGTTGGGTTTAAATCGGCGCTCGAAAATCAAAAAATGTTGGGGCTGACAGACGGAATCCAGAAAGCAGCCCGGGAAATCACTCGCCGGATCAATGAAGACCCGATTTTCACCCCTCCCAACGCTTGAACAACTGATGCTCAATGTTCAGGTAGTCAAAAACCTTTCCGATGGTTTGATCAATAATATCCTGAATCGTTTTGGGCTGATGGTAAAAGGAGGGAACAGGCGGCAATATATGGGCCCCCATATCCGCCGCCATGGTCATCAACCGCAAGTGACCCTTGTGGAGAGGCGTTTCCCTCACCACCAGGACCAGTTTTCGCCCTTCTTTCAGATTTACATCCGCAGCCCTGACCAGTAGGTTGTTGGTATAGGAATTGGCAATTCCCGAAAGTGTCTTAATGGTGCAGGGCGCCACCACCATGCCGCATGTCAAGAAAGATCCGCTGGCAAGCGCCGCTCCCACATCCCGGTCTTCATACACATGATCGGCCATTGACTCCACATCACCCGCCTTGAACTCGGTTTCGATCTCGATGTTCCGTCTCCCCGAATCGGAGATAATGAGATGGGTTTCAAAATCGGTTTCCTCAAGCAGACCCAGCATCCTGACGCCATAGATGACACCACTTGCACCCGAAATACCCACAACCAGTCTTTTGGATTGATGATTGTTGATTGTTGATTGATGATTGATGATCTGCCCCCTTCTTTGATTGTTGATTGTTGATTGATGATTGATTGCTGATTGTCGGTGTAAAACCAATCGTCAATCAACAATCGCAAATCATCAATCCTTAAAGATATTCAATGCCGCCTTTGCCACCGCTTCAGCAAATGCCTTGTCCTCCATATTGGCATCCACTTCCATGATGGTAATGTCCGGGTTCAACTTCTCGCGAAGAACCTCATTAAAGACCCGGTCTTCCTCGGGATCNAAGGTGGCATTGCCCGGGTAATCCACCGAAGACCATCCTTTTTGGGGCAACAGAACACAAACCGGCCCTTTTGCCCGGTTCAGTTTTTCAGCAAAAGCAACGGCCACCTGCTTCAGTTCCTCGGGAGCAAGCCGGATCCAGGTTCTCAGCTTGTCCAGGTCATACTTCCGTCTTTCATGGAATTCAGGTTTGTATTTACGCTTGCTCGGGGTCATGTGGTTGACACTGCAGGTGGAGATCACCTGGGGAACCCCGGCATTTCCCGCCGCTTCCATGCGATGGGGACCCGCATCCCGCATAAAGCCGAAAAGGTGTTCTCCAACCCCTCCGGGGGCAAGATCCACCACGCCCTGAAAGAGGCCGTTTGCCACCATCTCTTCCATGGCACGATCGCTGATGCCGGCCGCTGAAAAACCGGTGACCTGGTAACCCGCCCCTTCCAGCATTTTTCTGACGGAGCTGGCGCATTGCTCACAGGGCCCCAGCATGGTCATGGCAATGGATTTGGCGGCCCGGGCCTTTGATGAGGTCACTTCCCCCTGAACCATTCCGGCCAGTGCGCCGGCTGCCCGGTCCATGACATTTTTTAAAAGATCCGTAACCCCCGAAATTTCGATCACGGAATGAAAGAGCATTATGTCACCGGTACCGATATACCGTGTGGATAGACCCGGCAGCGCCGCCGTAGAGGAAATCATGAGTTTGGGCAGGCCAAAAGGGAGCGACCGCATGACTTCCGTTGCCATCAGGGATCCGGTGGATCCTCCCATGGCAATCACCCCGTCTAATTTCCCTTGAGCATAAAGGCCTTTGGCAATTTCGGAAGCCCCTTTGATGGTGATATTGGTGATTTTTGACCGTTCCCTGGAGGCATGAATCTCCTCAAGAGTGCTTCCCCCCGCTTCGGCCACCCGGGCCGGGGTAATATCAGCCGGGGAATCGCCTTTGCCTCTCATGGAGATATCCATCAGCAGAGGGTTGATCCCGAGGGACGTAATTTTGTCCCTCAGGTACAGTGTCTCAACGCCTTTGGTATCGAGGGTTGAAATAATCAGAACGGACTTGCGGGATTTCTTTTCCATCAGCCCTGTTCCGCCTCAACTTTCTCCTTGATCATTTTCTTTAATGTTTCCTTGTTGACCTTGCCTGAATCGCCAACCGCCGGAAACTCATCCACCACTTCCAGACGTTCGGGCAATTTGAACATGGCCAACTGTTTTCCTTTCAGAAATTCCACCATTTCCTCAAAGGTAAATGTTTCGCCCGGCTTGGGAATCACGTAAGCGGCGCACTTCTCTCCCATGGCCCTGTCGGGATACCCCACGATGGCAACGGAAGAGACTTTGGGATGCTCGTTGAGCAACCCTTCCACTTCCGCCGGGTAAATATTCTGACCACCGCGAATGATCATATCCTTGGCACGGCCCATAATCCAGAGGCAACCCTGATCAAAACACACAATGTCTTCGGTGGTACACCACCCGTCTTCATCAAACACCGTTGCGGTCAATTCCTCGTCCCGGTAATATCCGGCCGGTGCGTGAGGCCCCCTTAAATAAAGGATCCCCGGTTCGCCATCCGGCACCACATTTCCCTCTTCATCCACCAGGCGCACCTTGTTGCCGGGGAGCATGCGACCCACGGTTCGCCTGCGGAGCTCCTTGGAATCTTCCACGCTGCAACCGGAGACAGAACCCTTGTCCTGGGTGCCCAGGTCGCTGGTAATGCTGGCCCCGAATGCATCTTCCGCTTCTTCCGCCACCTGAGGAGACAGATAGCCGCCGGCGGACCGGATAAACCGTAAAGAACTCAGATCGTATTTCTTAACATCCGCTTCCAGCATCCGCACCAGATGGGTGGGCACAACACCGATGGCCGTAGCCTTTTCCTTTTCAATGAGTGCCAATGCACCTTCCGGGGTGAACTCCTCCAGCATAACGGTTTTGGCGCCGGCAATGGGCGCTGCAAAATAGGTGAGGGTTCCGGCGGCGCCGCCCGCATGGGGCGCAATGGCCATTGTGATGTCATCCTTGTTGAGATTCCAGATACCCACCCTGCCTTTGGAAGTGCAGACCCTGGGCGCGGTGGGCCATTCCACCAGCTTGGGAATTCCCGTAGTGCCGCTGGTGGTGGTCAGAAGCGCCACGTCCCATTTGGCATCAAGCCTTCTCTCATTTAAGACCGTCTCATCCACGGGCTTTTTCATGCGTTCTTCAACCATCTGGACCACCGAGTAGGTGCCTTTCGGAGCGCCTTCGGGGACTTTATCGTCGAACAGAAAAAAGTATTTCAAATGGGAGAATCGTTTTTGGAGATCCTTGTACATATCGAGATAATTAAATTTATGGTAGACCTCCGGGATCACCACGGCGGCGGCCTCGGTTTTCTCCAGCATGTATTCCAGTTCGCGCTGTCTCAAGTAGGGATATACCGTGAGGGAGATGAGCCCCGCCCGTTCACAGGCCACTCTTGCCAGAAAACCGTAAACACTGTTGGGGGACTGAATGATAACGCGAGCGGATTTGGGGATGCCCATTTCAACCCAGGATATGGCCATGGCATCCACCATTTTCTTTGCCTGCCCCCAGGTTACGCGGTATTTTGAATCCACGAGGGCTTCCTGATCAGGCATTTCCTTTGCGTTACGGTCGTAGAAGTCATAGAAGAGCTCTTCGGTCCAGTGTCCGTCATCCAGGAATTCCTGCACCATTTTTTCTTTGTATCGAATCGGTTTCATGGGTCGCCTCCGAATTGTTAGGTGTAAAGTTTGAGGGGTAAGGTTTTGGGCATAAGGTATAAGGGCTTTGGGTGTAAACCCATTAAATGGCCTCACACCTTACACCTTATACCTTATACCTTAATGCTAGAGTCCCAGCTCGGACCAGCGGCCTTTGACCTTCTTAACCATATCCGGATCCAGTTCGATTCGAATCGGTTTTTTCTTCCAC
>JGI10211J34971_10003862_pt1 | contig 11938 bp, 15 predicted proteins | sample Etolagsediment_FD_34971 | JGI IMG/M metagenome (IMG submission 34971)
TGCTTCTATAAGCTGTGAAATAGCTTCTGCCTCACTCAAATCTATACGACCATTAAAAAAAGCACGCTTTGAAAACTCTCCCGCGTTTGCAAGTCTAGCTCCTGCGTTTAAGACTGCTTTTAAAATGCTCTGAGCAACTATAAAGCCACCATGACACTGTATCTCTACAACATCTTCAGCAGTAAAAGAAAAGGGAGCTTGAAAATAAAGAAGTATTGATTCATCTATAAGCTCATCATCTGCATTATAGATATTTGTAAGAGTTGCATATCTTGTTTTGAAGTTTTCTTGCTTGGAGAGTACTTTTGCAATCTCTAAGGCTCTATCACCGCTTATGCGAATGATAGAGATAGAGCCAATACCATTAGCGGTTGCTATGGCTGTTATAGTGTCATCATACATTTTTAGTTATTGTGATAATCGTTAACAATTATGTACTTCAGTCCATCTTTTGTTGAACGGATAACTACATATTTATCAGGATAGCGTTCACGGAGTTCTTTAAGAGCGATTTGCACTAAAACGCCATCAAGAATTTTTGTCTGAGCTCGTCCATCTCTCTCTATATTATCATAAACATTTGTAAGATAACGTGCTACTGATTCTTCTTGATTTTTCAAAAATTCTGCTATCTCTAAACGCAGTTGAATGTCATACTGAGAGTTAAACCAGTTAAAAATCATATATGAAAGTGCTTTGTATCTATACCCCTCTTTTCCAATGAGAAGTGCGGCATCCTCACCTTTAAACTCTACTAAAAGTGTCTCTTGATCATAAACACTCACTTCTATTTTATCTATGCTAAAACAAGTTAAATCAAAAAGAGCATTTATCTTTTCATCCACCTCTTTAGCAAGAGCATTTAAGTCTCTCGTCGGAGTATTTTCTTCTTCAAAGCCCTCATCAAACTCATCATCATAATCTGCAGTATAGTCAAGCCCACTTCCAAGATCATCATCTTCATCATCTTGATCACTTACAAAAGATGCTGGCATTATCGTGTCATTAAGAATACGATGAGAGTGTTCCTCTTTTTTACGTGGAGGTTCATTTTTTAGAGTAGGTTCACTCTTCTCTTGTGTAACTTCTTTAGAAGTTTTCTCTTCCTCTTTTGAGGTGACCTTCTCTGTTGTAGCGACAATAATAGCACTCTTTTTAAACAGACCAAAAAGACCACTTCTTGGAACTTGAACAACTTCAACTTTTAGCTGAGATACCGAGCACTCTAGAGTCTTAGCAGCATTTGTATATGCCTCTTCTAAAGTTATCGCCTCGATCTTAATCATAGCTACTTCTCGTTCGTGTTCTCTAAAGTCGCTTTAGCGTCTTTAGCATTTGCAAACTGCTGATTTACAATAAACTGTTGTGCTATTGAGAAGAGATTGTTCACAAACCAGTAAAGAACTAAACCTGATGGGAAAGTTACAAAGAAAAATGTAAAAATCACTGGAAGGTACTTAAAAATCTTCTCTTGAAGTGGATCAGTAAAATTGTTTGGTGTCATACGTTGCTGTAAGTACATTGAAGCACCCATCAAAATCGGTAAAACATAGTAAGGGTCCATGCGTGAGAGGTCTGTAACCCACAACATCCATGGTGCACCTTGCAGCTCTGGAGCATTGAGTAAAACACGATAGATTGCAAAAAATACAGGAATCTGTAAAAGCATAGGAAGACACCCACCAAGTGGATTTGCACCATGTTTTTTGTACATATCCATAGTTGCTGCATTCATACGTTGTGGATCTTTTGAGTGCTTCTCTTTTATCTCTTTAAGTTTAGGAGCAAGCTCTTTTATCTTTTGCATAGAGACCATACCCTTGTAGGTTAAAGGGTAAAGTATGATCCTAATAATAAAAGTGAGTGCAATAATAGCCCAACCCCAGTTTCCAAAAATACCATGTAGCCATAAAAGAAGTTCAAAAAGCGGCTGCGATGCAAAAGTAAACCAGCCATACTCTATAGCGTTTGTAAGTATTGGATTGATAGCATCTAACGTTTTATAATCTTTTTGACCAATATAGCCATTAAAACTAATGCTTTGCATTCCCTCAAAAGATACATTTGGATTTTTAGCTAAGTCTCCATCACTATCGCGCTCACTACTTGGTTGAACAACTATGTTTGTATCTTTTGTAAATCCGTACATAATACTTGCATTATACTGATCAAACGCAGAGATAAGCTCTACACCTGTAAAAGTTTTTCTACCCTCAGAATCACCATCTTCGACTATAGTTACTAAATCATCATCAGTATAAACCATTGCCCCAACTACAGTCATCATCTGCTCATTTGAGTTGATTTTTGGACGTTGACCTAAATAAACATAGTATCTTTTATCATCAGAGAGTTTAATATCTACATCATAGTGTCCATCATCATAAAATGTGATTTTCTTATTTATCTCTAAAGCAGAGAGTTTTTGTGTAAGTGTAACACTCTTTGGTGAGCCATCAACATTAAGTTCAGAAACAGAAGCCGTATAGTTCGTTAAAGATGCCTCTTTGTTTAGATCTGCATCAACAAATCTTAGATAGAGTGGCTTAGCCCCAAACGCAGGAATAAGCTGTGCGTGTTTGTTGTTGTCTCCACGAAACTTCTCTTGAAGTAACTCTTTTGAAGCAATACGCCCAAGNGAATCTATTTTTAAGATAAAGTTTTTACTTTTTACAACAGCGATACTATTTGTCTCTTGTGAAACTTTTTCATCTGCTGGTATAGCATGACCTGCAACATCTTCTACTTTTGGAGCATCATTAAGTTTAGGAGTTGTCTCTGTTTTTAGTGTTGGCGTTTGAACATCTTTGTTCGCCTCAGGTTGAACCGGTGGAAATATAGCTGTATAAGCTGTGAAAAAAACGATAGATAGCAGTACGGCTATGATTAATCTTTGATTTGGTGACATTTTGTCTAGCACAAATTACCCTTTATATGAAAAATTTTTTATAATGTAATGCTGGTTCTTTTTATTTGGAACCAACCAGTATTGTATAGTATCAAGTTTTAAATCTTTTGGCTTAAGAGAGAGTTTTTCCAAGAGTGGATACTCTATTCCGCCATCAAAAAATTGATTACATCGCAGTATTCTAGTAAAAGAGTGGTAAAAAGCACTTGAAATTGAATTATTTTTAAAATTTAGTCGTGCAAATTCGCTACAAGAGGGATAGTAACGGCATGAACCAAAACCAATTAGAGTAAAAAACCTTTGGTATAACCATAAAAGTTTAAGTAAAAGTTTTCGCATTTTTAAGTACTTTTTTGAAATCCTGTTGCAATCTTTCATATGTAGTGTCAAAAAGACCAACTTTTGCGACAAATACATAAGAACCATTTTTGAGGGAAGTGGAGTGTTCACAAAAGATAGCCCGCATTCTACGTTTAGCTCGGTTGCGTTTAACTGCATTTCCTAGCTTTTTTGTTGCGGTAAATCCTACTTTTTGAACTCCATTTTGGGGAAGAAAAAAAAGAACAACACTATTTGAGTGTTGATTTTTTCCTTTGTTATAAACATACTGAAACTCTTTATGAAGCTTGAGTGTGTTAAATCCGCCTAAACTGTCAATCTTTTACGACCTTTAGCTCTACGACGGTTAATTATTCTACGACCATTTTTAGTAGCCATACGTGCTCTAAAACCGTGAGTTCTTTTTCTCGGAGTACTATGGGGTTGGTATGTTCTTTTCATTCGACATATCCTTATATAATTTAAGAGCGAAATTCTACAAAAACTTTACTTAAAGGGTGGTTAAGATGATTTTTAAGAGAGTTTCACCTCTATCTCACCATTGACTATATTAAAGTCTACAGATGTTCCCTCTACGACACGCCCTTCTAAAATGAGATCCGCTAATCTATCCTCAACTATCTCATACAAAGCACGCTTAAGTGGTCTAGCACCATAAACGGGATCAAACCCAGCCTCAGCTATATATGACTTCGCTTCTTCGCTTAAACGCAGTGTAATGTCTCTCTCTTTGACTTTGTCAACAATGTCTCCAAAGAAAATATCGACTATTCCTTTTATCTGTGCTTGACCAAGTGCATTAAAAATTACAACATCATCAAGTCTATTTAAAAACTCTGGCTTAAACGCCAACTTCAACTCAGTCATAACCATTGCATCAAGCTCAGGGCTTTTTGCATTGTTAATAATTTTATCACTTGCAATGTTTGATGTTAAGATGATAATAGTGTTTGAAAAATCAACTGTCACACCTTTGTTATCTGTTAAACGCCCATCATCTAAAACTTGCAAAAGCATATTAAAAACATCTGGGTGTGCTTTTTCAACTTCATCAAAGGTATAACTGAGTAAGGTTTTCTTCTTACCGCTTCTGTAAGCTGACCACCCTCTTCATAGCCTACATATCCAGGTGCAGCACCGACTAAACGCGAGACTGCATGCTTTTCCATGTACTCACTCATATCTATACGAATCATCGCCTCTTGACTATCAAACAAAAACTTAGCTAATGTTTTAGCTGTTTGTGTCTTACCTACTCCTGTTGGACCTAAAAAGAGAAAACTTCCAATAGGTGCATTTGCACTGCTAAGTCCAGCTTTGTTACGTTTGATAGCACGAGCTACTGCATGTGTTGCCTTTTCTTGACCAATTACTGTTTTGTTCAACTCATCTTCAACATGCAAAATTTTTGTCTGCTCGGTTTGAAGCATTTTGTTTACTGGTATGTTTGTCCAACGCGAAACTATAGATGCTATAGATGCTTCATCAACACTGTTTTTGAGAAGTGTTCCCTCAGCTTGCATAGTATCCCACTGTTTGTTTAGGCTTTTCTCTTCCTCTACTAGTTTTGGAATAGTCCCATACTCAATCTCTGCGGCTTTGTTAAAGTCAGAGTTTGATTTTGCCTGTTCTGCTTCACGGCGTTTTGTATCTATCTCGCCTTTTATTTTAGAAATTCTCTCAAAGACCTCTTTTTCACTCTTAAACTGTGTCTCAAGATTTCGCACCTCCTCTTCTACGTCTGCAAGCTCTTTTTCTATCTCTACTAAACGCTTCTCATTTGATGGCGTTTTCTCCATTTTTAAGGCCTCTTTTTCTACCATCAAGTCTGACTTTTTACGCTTTGAAGCACTCAGTTGATTTGGCTCAGACTCTATCTGCATTTTTAGCTCAGCTGCAGCCTCATCTATAAGGTCTATCGCTTTATCTGGTAAAAATCTATCGGCTATATATCTATCTGAAAGTTTTGCAGCAGCGACTAAAGCACTATCAACTATAGTCACATTATGGTGTGCTTCTAAGCGCTCTTTGATTCCACGAAGAATTTGGAGTGCTTGATTTACACTTGGCTCATCCAAGTTTATTGGTAAGAAACGACGCTGTAGTGCTGCATCTTTTTCAAAGTACTTTCTATACTCTTTAAGTGTCGTTGCCCCAATAGTGTGAAGTTCTCCACGTGCCAGAGCTGGCTTTAAGATATTTGCCGCATCCATGCTTCCCTCACTCGCTCCTGCTCCAACAATAGTGTGTATTTCATCTATAAAAAGAATAATATTTCCACTCTGTTTCACTTCATCTATAACAGCTTTGAGTCTGTCCTCAAACTCTCCTCTATACTTAGCTCCAGCAATAAGAGCACTCATATCAAGTGCTATCACTTTTTTATTTTGCAGTGAAGTTGGAACATTTTTACTCTGAATTCTCTGAGCGAGTCCCTCAACAAGAGCTGTTTTACCCACACCTGGTTCTCCTAAAAGCATAGGATTGTTTTTAGTTTTACGAATCAAAATCTGCATCATGCGTGTTATCTCTTCATCGCGTCCTATAACCGGAGAGAGATTTCCCTCTGCGGCCTCTTTTGTAAGATCTATTCCATACTTTGCTAAAGAGTCTAGTGTTTCATCTGCACTCTGTGAGTCTATCTTTGCACCACCACGTGCTGCTTCAAGGTTTTTTGCCAATTCACTTACATTGATGTACTTTGAGAGTATGCTTGCAAAGGGCTCTTTTTGAAGGTTTGCTAAAAGATATGTATCTACTGCAAGATAATTATCGCCATTTTGAGTCATAAGTCCTACACCATTTTCAAGTGTCTGAACAAGAGCTTTTGAGAGTCTCATATTCTCTTTTGAGATATTAGAACTTGTTGGTAGTTTTTGAGTTATGCTTTTTATATCTAACTCCATTGCCACCTTATCTATGTTCATCTTGTTAAACATTTGATTGAGTACGGAGTCGCTATTTGTTAGAAGTGCCCAGAGCATATGCTCTGATTGCACCTCTTGATTTTTAGAGTGAAGTGCTAACGAGAGTGCACTCTCAACTAGTTGTGTCATGTTATGTGTCAGTTTTTCAAATATATTGTTGCTCATTTTGTTCTCCTTAAGAGTAATTGTTTTTATTTCAGTACAATTATATCAACTTGAGTCAACCTTTGTCAAGTTATCTAAACAATATTAGTAAAGTCTGTTTTTAAGATAATCTAATTTCTTTTATTGTATAATTTCACAAATATTTACCAGGATAGTTTATGCCAACAGTTTTACAAGCCTTAGAAAACCGCTCATCAAAAAGAGCTTACACAGATGAAAAGATACCAAAAGAGACACTTAGCAAGATACTCCAAGCTGCTGGAATGACACCGAGTGGTGCAAATATGCAACCGTGGATTACATATGCTATCTCTAACGAAGATGTTTTAAAAAATATTGGTGATACTATCATCTCTACTATGAATGATGGTGTAGAAAATGATCAGTTTATTCAGTACTATCCTCTTAACTGGGTAAATCCATATAAAAAACGCCGTATTGTAACAGGTGCTGGTCTTTACAAACTTATGGAAGTAGATAGAAAAGACAACGATACTAGAATCAAAATGTGGCACGATAACTTTAGATGGTTTGGAGCTAGCACAGTAATCTTCGTATTTACAGATAAGGCAAATATCGATGGTGCTCAAGGTGCTCTTATTGATTGTGGTGCTTATATGCAAAGTATAATGCTTGCAGCTCAAGAGTTTGGCATAGATAGCTGTCCTCAAGGTTCTACAACAGAATTTGGAAAAGTTGTTGCTCGCGTTTTAGATATTCCAGAGAATCAAGCACTTCTATATAGTGTTGTTTTAGGCTACGAAGATAAAAGTGCTAAAATCAATAGCTATCAACCAGAGAAGGTAACACTTGAAGAGTCTGTGACTTTTATAGACTAAAAACCACCTTTAAAAAATTTTACTTAGCTACTTTAAACTTCTTGAAGTAGCGCTCTTTCATACTCTTGTTTCCACTCACTCCACCACTATGAATATACAAAATAGACTCCTGTGTTTGTTCTTGTAGTGCTAACCACATCGCTGGGGCATAGAGCAAGTCAAACTCAACTCCAGATTCAAATAGATTCTTATGTATCTCATAAAATTCTCTATAGGGTTTTGCGAAATGGTATTTTTTTGATGGCTCTAGTATGATAAGGTTTTTGGGTATTGCAGACAAGGCTTCCATCTGCTCTTTTAAGTATGATGTATCACCAACACAAGGAGTTGTATAAACTCTATACTCAGGAAGTGCCAAGGCTAAAAAAAGAGCTGTTGTACCTGTTCCCGAGGGAGTAGCTAGGGACTTAAATGTAAGAGTTTTATCCATAAGCACTTGTTCTTTTATCTCCTTAGCCAAGAGCTCTAGACCCTCTCGTGCTTCATCAACAGCACCACCCTGTTCAACAAGAAAACTTCTCTGCTCTTTAAATATACTCAAGGATGCTATAGTATCTCTATAGAGGAGTTCATCAACCTCGATGTGTTTCATCCCAAGCTTTAAAGACTCGGCATAGTTTCCCTCTTTTGACTCTTTTTGAGTAGTACTGAGGGGCTTTGTGTAGTATGTAAACTCCCAGCCTTTTTTATTTGCTAGTGCAGCTATTGCTAACATGGCATTTGACTGTGTACCACCATAGGAGATGAGTTTATCTAGTTTTTCTTTTGGAGTTTGGACAAGAGTGTAAAGTTTTCTATATTTATTTCCAGCTAAATGTGGGTCAATGAGGTCATCGCGTTTTATAAAAAACTCTCTGCCCTCTAAAGAGATTTTAGAGATAACAGAGGTGTTCATATTTTACTATTTGATTGTAGCTTTTTCTTGAAGAGCATCCATTTTATTTTTCATAGCAGTTTTAAATTTTTCCATTTTCAAACGCTGTTCAATAAATGCTTTTACCTCATCAAACTTTCTTGTAGTAGCACTTTTTTTATCTTCTAAGTAGATGACATGTGAACCGAACTGTGTTTGAACTGGAGATAGAGTAATAGTTCCCTCTTTCATACTAAAGACTTTGTCATTAAACGCAGGCACCATTTGTCCCTGTGCGAAGTAACCTAAATCTCCACCTTTTGGTCCACTAGGTCCAGTCGATTTTTCTTTTGCAAGTTCTATAAACTTTGCTTTTAGTTTCTCACCACTCAAAGACTTAAGTTGAGCAATAATCGCTTTTGCCTCATCCTCTGTTTTTACTAAGATATGACGAGCATGGACTGTCTCTTTTTCATTAAACTCTTCTTTGTTTGTAGCATAGTAGTTTTTCAACTCTTTTTGTGAAATTTTTAAATCATCAAGAAGTTTTTTCTGCCATACTTGAATAGCCAACTCTTTTTTCATACGCTCTTCAAGTTTTTTATACTCTTCTTTATAGTCGCTTGAATTTAGTACACCCGTTTTTTTAGCATCTCCATAGATAAGTTCTTTGCCTATAAGTTGCTGTAAAACCTGCTGTCTAAATTCAGCTTGTTTATCTGCTGGAACTTGGTTAAATCTACCTTGAGTAGCATTCATAAGTTCAGTGTCAACCTCTTGTTGAGTGATTGCTTGTCCATTTACAGTAACAAGTGTTTGTGCAGATGCCATAGCACCCGCAAGCAGTAGAGCAGAAAGAAGTTTTGTAGTCAATTTCATGTGAAAGTTCCTTAGTTTTTAATACATAAAGAAGTTTAATCTTAATTAACTAATAGTTATTAAACAACTATTTTTAAAGTTGAACTTTTAGATATCTGTTTAAGACCTCAACTAACTTTATTCTAGTAATGATAGCAATCTGTTCTTCTGCAATTCCTCCACCAGTAACTTTGACACCAAAACCAATACTATAGTCACCATCGTTTTATAGAAGCTTTAGTTTGCTTCAACGAACCCCTCTCCTTTAAAATAGTAAAAAAATACCCATAATCTACCTCTTTTTAAGGTTTATTGCTTTGATTCTATCACAAAATATTGGTAAAATGCCTATTATGAAAAAAGCTACAAAAAAAGAAATTTTAGAGATACATCAGCGTTTTATCGAGCGATATGATGATGCTGTAACAGAACTTGCGTACAAAAATGCTTACGAACTAGTAGTGGCTGTTGCTCTCTCAGCACAGTGTACAGATAAGCGTGTAAACATTCTCACTCCAGCTCTATTTGAAAAGTATCCTAGCACCAAAGAGTTGGCAAACGCAGACATAAATGAACTAAAATCTCTCATCAACAGTTGTTCGTTTTTTAATAACAAAGCAACAAACATTGTAAAAATGGCACAAAGAGTTGAAGATGTTTATGGAGGCGAGATTCCACTCGATGAAAAAGAGCTTCAAACCCTTGCAGGAGTAGGACAAAAAACTGCAAATGTTGTTATGATAGAGTATACAGGTGCAAACCTTATGGCTGTTGATACACATGTTTTTCGTGTTGCCCACAGACTTGGTCTTAGTGATGATAAAACCGCCCTTAAAACAGAAGCAACACTTGTAAAGAAATTTAAAAACAATCTTCATGCACTACATCAAGGGATGGTTCTCTTTGGTCGCTATATTTGCAAGGCAAAAAACCCAAAATGCGAAGAGTGTTTTTTAACAGAGTTTTGTAAAACAAAAGAGAGTTTTAAAGTTTAGGCATGAGAAGTGCTTCTAACTACTTTAAAAGCAAACAAAATAATAAAAAGATATAAAAATGATTAAAATTACCCTTTCACTGATTGCTCTTAGTATCTTGTTTTCTGCTTGTATGAACAAGCATGGCGTTTCAGCCAAATACTATAGTGAATGTAAAGAGTACTACGACTATCAAGGCTACTATCATAAAGAGTGCGGAGAGGACGACATCTTTACATATGAGCAAGCCGCAGAAGTTTTTAAGAAAAAAGAGCCAGAGCCTACAGGAAATGTTTGGTAGGCTTGTTTAAAGCAACTACTTTATAGCAATAAAAGTGGCAAAATTTGCCCAACGCAGTAAAACTTCACAGTGAGAAAATCCTGCATTTTTTGCCATAGTAATATTTTCTTCTTCACTATAAGGCACTAAAACATTCTCTAAGGCCTCACGTTTTTGCATAATCTCATACTCAGAGTAACCCTGTGTTTTTTTGAAATCATAGTAACACTCTATGAGATCTTTGTTGAGTTTTGAGTGGTGAGAGATAACTTTTTCACTAAAGATAAAAACACCCTCTTTTTTAAGACTGAGTGCTATCTTTTTAACTAATTCTTCACGAACAAGTGGACGGATAAACTGTAAAGTGTAGTTACTTATAAAGACATCTGCATTTTCATACTTATAGTTTAGTATATCTGCGTTTAGCACCTCTATGTCTGCTCCATAAGCTTCACACTTTCGGCGAGCCTGTTGAAGCATCGCCTCTGAGTTGTCTAAGCCCACAAGTTTAGCATTTAGCTCTTTAGCACGATGAATATTTAAGAGTAAAGAAGCAGTTGAACAACCTAAATCGTAGAGCACACCTCCCTCACTTAAGTTTTTAGTGCAAAAAACTGAGTGATTTTTTGTGACTCTTTATAGTAAGGCACACTTCTCTCAAGCATATCATCAAAAACAGCTGCTACCTCTTCATCAAATTCAAACTGTTTTTTTATCGGCTTTGTAAATACTTTGTCATCCATTCTTGTTCCTACTCATTTTATGGCGATATTTTAACAAAATAGTTATGATATAATCCTGCAGATTTCAACTCTTTGGAGCAAAAATGGATTTTGAACTTACTGCATCAACATGGATGCTACTCTTTTTCATTCTTCTACTTAGTGTAAGTATCTGGAAGATTCAAGCATTTTTACCTAACAAGGCCTTAAGTGATGATGACACCACTCTTGAGGCTACTCAAGCCTTAGAAAAACTTATGCTAAAAATTATCACTCAAAAAAAAGGTTTGCTTAATGAAGAAGAGTTATTTTTATTTATAAGCAAAGATGAGGATTTTGATGCACAGCTATTTTGGCGTTTTAACCTCAACAGGCTCAAACATCTACTCTCTAGCTACTATGTAAAACATACAAATACATCTGATATTCAAAGTATATACTTGCATTTAGATAAATAAGTTACAATTTCAGAAAACAAGGAACATATAAAATGAAAAACGGAATATACTTACTCGCAATCGCTCTTATAATGGGAGCATGTAGTTACAAAAACGAGCCAATAAAACTTCAGCCATATGAAGCTAACTACAATGCTCCAATAGCTAAAAATAAAAAAGCTCTCTTTGTTCAAGCTGTAAATGACAACAGAGCAAACAAGCAGACTATAGGTTATGCACTTGAAGATGGCAAAAAAAAGATTAGCTTTTTTAGCAATGAAGATTTTCAAAAAAAGTACAAAGATGCGCTTCTTTATGCTCTAAATATTTCAGAGTTTAACACAAATGTAAGTCAGAATGATGCTACAGAAGTCATCACAGTAAACATCAATAACATAGAACTTGTACATACGGATAAAAGTTTTGATGAAAATCTTAAAGGTGAACTAGCCGTAGAGCTTGTAGTAAAAAAAGGAGCTACAACTACAAAGTATAACTTTACTCAAAAAGCAGGAAAATGGATCTCACCTTCACATAACTCTAAAGATGTAGAGCCATTCTTAGCAACTCTTTTTAAAGACAGCATTGATGCTGTTGTTGCAAAACTAGCAGAGTAAATAAAACTCTTCTAGTTTC
>JGI10211J34971_10003864_pt1 | contig 11937 bp, 12 predicted proteins | sample Etolagsediment_FD_34971 | JGI IMG/M metagenome (IMG submission 34971)
CTATTACTCTTGGGCTTTTTGATATATCTTTTTCTATAGTTACAAATATTTTTGCTTTTTTTATGATAATTTGGTTTATAAATCTTACAAATTTTATTGATGGGATAAATGGCTATGTTGGAAGTGAGTTTGTATTTTTAGGTCTTGCTGGTTTTTTGATATTTGGTGATGCACATTTTATAGTACTCAGTGTGGCTGTTTTAGGTTTCTTATTTTGGAACTTTAATAATGCTAAGATATTTATGGGTGATGTTGGTAGTACTTTACTTGGATATAATATTGCAATTTTTACAATATATTATTCAAATATAGAAGCGTCAAATTTTTGGATTTGGATCATACTCTTTGGAGTGTTTTGGTTTGATGCTACTTTTACTTTAGTGCGAAGAAAACTTAATGGTGAAAAGTTAACACAAGCACATAAAAAACATGCTTATCAAAGACTAAACCAATCTGGTTGGAGTCATTTTAAAGTTACAAATTTTTCTATCTTGGTAAATATGATTTTATTTTGTATGGTTTATTTTGTGAGTAGTGTATTTGTTGCGTTTGTTGTTGCTTTAATCTTTTTGATACTTGTGAGTATTTTTATTGAGAGGAAGAAACCTTTTCGTAGTATGTAAAACATACTTTAACAATAATAATATGTTTGATGTGCTAAAATATTTTTTCAAATAATAAGACTAGGAAATATATGTTAAATATTGATAAAAGATTTTTAAACTTTTTAGTTATTAGTGTTTTTACTTTTGTTACTTTTTGGTGGACATTTTTTATATATCATTTAAAATTTGACGTATCTCTTGTTTTGTTTGTAATCTCTGTGAGATTTATTGCTTCATTATTGATATTTAAAGACTATAGTCTCTCTTGGAGTAAGGCGACTCAAAAAACATTTTTGATCAAAGTCTGCGTTTATAGCGTTGCGTTTTTGGTGTATGCTCCTGTTTTTTATGCAAAAGTTAGACTCTCTTTTTTACTTTCTGAACTTGCTTTTTATATAGTTTTACTCAACTTTTCTGTCTACTTTTACTACTTTATAGTCAATAGATCCAGAGTCACGCAAGACAAAAGTTTAGTTATATTTGGTGCTGGAGAGGCCGGTGTTAAACTAAGAGAAGAGTTTAAAAAGAGTGAATACAAGATCGAGTACTTTTTGGATGATGAAAAATCTTTACAAGGTAGAAGCATAGACGCTATACATATTTTATCAATAGATAAACTAAAAAAGAGAATAAAGAAAAAGAAAAAATATTCACTTTTAGTAATAGCAATGCCAAGTGCTCCAAAGCAAAGAATCAAAGAGATTCACGATGAACTTGGTGAGTATTTTGAAGAAGTGAAAATCCTACCAAATCTTGAAGAGATTTTATACAACAAAGATTTCTCAAAGCAGTTAAAAAACATATCAGTAGAAGATTTACTCGCACGCCACCCTAAAGATTTAGATAAAAAGATGATATCTTCTTTCATAAAAAACAAGGTTGTTCTCATCACTGGTGCTGGTGGAAGTATTGGGTCTGAGATAAGTAGACAGTGTGAAAAGTTTGGTGCAAAAAAGTTGATACTTGTAGATCATAGTGAGTATAACCTCTACCAAATATGTGAAAAAATAGATAACAAACTTGTGGTTCCTGTTATGCAAACGGTCAGAAACTTTGGCTTTTTGGAAAATACTTTTAAAAAGTATAAACCACAAATAGTCATCCACGCAGCTGCTTACAAACATGTGCCTTTGGTGGAAGACAATATTTTAGAAGGCATTTCAAACAATGTCATAGGAACCAAAAACACTATTGACTTGGCTATAAAATACGGTGTAGAAAAATTTGTACTCATCTCAACAGACAAGGCAGTTCGTCCTACAAATGTCATGGGAACTACAAAGCGTATATGTGAACTGTATGCACAAAATGTTCACTCTGGTGGTACGGAGATTGTAGCGGTGAGATTTGGAAATGTTTTAGGAAGTTCAGGCTCTGTAATACCAAAATTTAGATCACAAATAGAAACTGGTAAAAATATCACCGTAACCCATCCTCAAATCACAAGATACTTTATGCTTATACCTGAAGCCTGTGAGTTAGTTTTGCAAGCTGGAGCTATTGCAAAGGGTGGAGAGATATTTATACTTGATATGGGAGAACCTATAAAAATAGTTGATTTAGCAAAGAAGATGATAGAGCTCTCAGGAAGAAAAAATATAAATATAGAATACTGTGGACTAAGACCTGGAGAAAAGCTATATGAAGAGTTACTTATAAACGATAGTGATAGAAAAACAGACTATGACTCAATAACAGTAGCAAAGCGTACAGCCTTTGATATAGATGATTTAAATGATAAAATACAAAGACTACTTGTCGAAGAAGACAAGATTCAAGTACTCAAAGAGATAGTGCCAGAGTTTGACCATAAACTCAATGCTCAAAAAGGAGAGAGAAGTGCTAGTTCGTGTTTATTATGAAGATACTGATACTGGTGGAGTTGTTTACCACGCAAACTATTTAAATTATTGTGAACGTGCTCGAAGTGAGCGTTTTTTCACAAGAGGAATGACTCCTGTTTTAGAGACGGGTCATTTTGTGGCTAGAAGAGTTGTAGCGGATTATTTTTCTAGTGCAAAACTTGGAGATATGCTTGAAATTAAAAGTGAACTTTTACAGATGAAAGCGGCATCTTTTGTGCTACAGCAGAGTATTTACAAAGAAGATAAAAAATTGTTTCAACTAGAAATAACGCTTGCTCACATCTCTTTTGAGGGCAAAGCGCAAAGGATGGACGCAAACACTAAATCCTTACTCCTCTCTCTCTTCGACTAAAACCTCTGGAGTAGGCGCAAAGTACTTTATAAATCTTGAGAGCGATGGCTGAATGAGTTCTATGTCATACAAGATTTGCGCATCTTCTACTTTCATTTCATACTCTCTATCTTCGTTTGTTATGAGGTGGTAGAAGTAGTCCACACCTACTGTAGTCGTGTAATTAATCCAGTCGTAAACGATATCGTTCCCAAGAAGTGAATTTGTCTCTATAAGTACATTGTTGTTTTCAGTGATAGAGTTGGCAACAATCATATTTTTTCTGTCATTGTATTGTGTCATTGAGAGCAGGAGCGGATCATAATTTATTTGCGTTGAGAGTATGTTTGTTGCGTTTGCATCATAAAGAGTGAGTTGGGACATAATCATTCCGCTTTTGACTATGGGAGTGTTTATAAAAAAAGAACCGTTTTTTATCTCTTCATTGTCCTTGAGGTGTATTTCTAAGTTTGTTGTTCTTCTTGAAATAGAGTACTTGAGAACTTTGTTTTCTTCATTGAAAACTTTTTTATACTCTATTGTACCTTTGTTTTGACTCTCGTTAGTGTCAAAAACTTCGATGGGAACAGTCGTGTACACAAAGGCTTCTTCTTCATACTGAGAAAGTTTTTCACCTGTTTGAGACTTATCTGAAAAAATTACAAGTGGAGAAATTGCTTCTTTTATGAGTAGTTTACTTTGCGCTTCATAATCAATGGCTCCAAAGGTTAAATACATGGAATCACTTTGAACATCTTGTTTGTTGATGGTTGGAAAGTAGACATGAAGTGGAGGACTGAGATTTATGATGCTTTGTGCACCCTTGAGGGTTAATGGTGCAATCACATGGCTAAAACCATCTTGTTGGATTAACTCTAAGGCTCTTTGAATCTCCGCTTCTTCTTCGCTGTGTATCTTGTAGCTTTTAAGTTCAAAAGGATGGCTTTTAGTTATGAGATATGCAAAGGCTGCGTTTGTAGTGGATGAGGCGTACTTACCAATCTTTGCAGAGGGCAAAAGCATAGCAATTTGCACCTTAGAATTTAAAATAGTTGCGCCTAGATTTAAAATAGATATACTCATAACTCGAACCTCATCATGAGAATCATTTTGGAGTTTTTGATCAGCATGAGCGAGAAATGAAAAAATCATTTTCTTGTCTAAATACTCTTGCATACAACGCTCATCACACTCATAAGGATCTAAATCTTGTATATACGTTTTTGGTAGTGGAATATTTGAAATAAGAAAACTTTGCGCAAACAAAGCGATAGGAAAAAGTAAAATTAGTAGTTTTATCATAGGGAACTCTTTATAGTTTTTAAATCGTTAAGCGTGATTTTTTTTAGTTGTGGATTTCTTAGTAAATATTGTGGATGGTAGATGGGAATAAGTTTGTAGTTTTTAAACTCTATGACATGGCCTCTTACATTTTCAAAGTTATCTTTGTCCTCTGTGAAAGTATTGTAGGCTTCATTTCCTAAAGTTACAACAATCTTGGGTTTTATAAACTCTACTTGTGAAAAAAGGTATGATTTACAAGAATTCCACTCTGATGGTGAGGGTTTGTTTGATTTTAATGTTTTACACTTTATGGCATGCGTCACATAAACATCGTTGACACTAAGCATTAAAACATTTTCTATCATATTTTTTAAAGTTTCACCAGATCTGCCACTATAATAACTGTTCGAAGCGTCTTGCGTTTGTGATACTTGATAATCAATAATCATGACATCTGCGTTTGGATTACCATAACCACTCATACTTTGTGTTCGTGATTTGCTCAAATCACATAAATGACACGTAGCAATATTTTTGCAAAGTGCATCTAAACTATTTGCTTTTTCATAACTGTTTTTTTCATTGGCGTTAAAGGGGTCTGTGTATTCATAACCGATGGCTTTTAATCTATAAAGATTTTGAAGTAAAATAAGGTTTTGGTAGGACTTCAAACAAGAGCCTTTATGTCAATTTTTTAGGATTATATTCAAAAAGTGCTTATATTATACCAAAAAGGATACCAAAGAGGCGCAGAGCCTCTGTTAGTGAAGTGGCGAACTACTCAGCTACTGCAACAGTTACAGGAGTTCCTTCCCAGATACCGTGTTTAGTACAGTAACCATGAGCTACAAGATTAAGTTTTTTACCAGTTGGAATAATAGTAAAAGTTGTAGTGTTGTGCGCTTTAATGTTTCCTAGAGTTCCTGGAACATAAGAAACTTGAGCTAATTTAACTTCACCATTAAAAAGTGTGATTGACTCGATATAGTGATCAAAATCATCTGGATGTGTATACTCTTGACCCATTTTTACAGTTACTTCAAACGGCTCTCCAGCTTTTGCTGTATTTGCACAGTGAATAAATGGTGAGTGACGGTCGATCAAATCTTTTTTTGCTTCTCTCTCTACAGTGTCAATATCAACATATTTGTTAATCTTTGGCATATTAAATCCTTGTGTTTTAATTTTAAATTTCGGTATTGTATCTAGTAAAACTTTTAGATAGACATAAACAAGAGTATATTTGCCTTATTTAAGAAAAAATTAATTTATAACACTTTAACCAAAATATAGATAGAATCGCGTCAATAATATAAAACAAAGAGTATACATATGTTAAAACCACTACTAATTGAAATCGGTGTTGAAGAGCTTCCAGCGGTTCCTCTTTTAAAAGAATTGAAAAATATAGAAAAAAAATATGCCGCTATTTTAGAGACACATTCTCTTTTAGGTGAGTTTGAGTTTTACTACACTCCACGCCGTTTAGTTATATGGCACGCAGAGTTTAAAACTTCGCAAGAAGATAGTGTTGAAGAGTTTTTTGGAGCACCTCTAGCACTTGCATATAAAAATGGTGAAGCAACGCCAGCTGCCATAGGTTTTGCTAAAAAATGTGGTGTAAGTCTTGATGCATTGGGCAAAATAGAAAAGGGCGGTAAAGAAGTGCTCTACTATAAAAAGAGTCTCAAAGGAAAAGAATCTGCTCTTCTTTTACCTCAAATCATAGAATCTTGGATGCACTCACTTGATTTTAAAAAGTCAATGAGATGGGGAAGTTTAAATGATGGTTTTGTTCGTCCTGTGCGATGGCTTAACATACTTTTAGGTGATGAACTCGTACCGATGACTCTTTTTGGAGTAGAGTCTAGTAAGGTGACTTATGTGCATCGTATTAGTAATTTTGACGCTCTGCCTATTAGTGGTGCAAAAGAGTATTTTGAAGTTTTAAAGGAGGGTGGTGTAACACTTTTTCCTTCTCTTAGACGTGAAAATATTTTGGCAAACTTTGCAGCTATTGAACAAGCAAACGGTCTCAGTATAGAGATGGATGAAGATTTGCTTGATGAAGTTGTTGCTATTACTGAAAATCCAACAGCACTTTTAGGCTCGTTTGATGCAGAGTTTTTAAGATTACCTCCTGAGGTTATTATCACTTCTATGAAAGAGCATCAAAGATATTTTCCGGTGTTTAAAGATGGCAAACTCATCAACAAGTTTGTTGTTGTCTCAAACGCACTCACAGACGATTTTTCACAAGTTATAGAAGGAAATGAGAGAGTTCTTCGTCCGCGTTTAGCTGATGGACTCTTCTTTTATGATAATGACATTAAAAATGGAATGAGTACCGTAGCACTTGAGAAGGTTGCGTTTTTTAAAGGTTTAGGTAGTGTTGCAGATAAAATAAAGAGAGAAACTCTTATAGCAAATATTTTATTTGATGTTTACAAACCAGATGCGAGTAGAGATGACTTAAACAGAGCAATAGCCCTAGCAAAAGCAGATCTTACAAGCGAGATGGTTTATGAGTTTACTGAACTTCAAGGTTTAATGGGCTACTACTATGCAAAAGAAGCAGGAGAGAGTGACGCTGTGGCTTTAGCAATAAAAGAGCAGTATCTCCCAGATGGAGAAGAGAGTGAACTGCCATCAACGAAGCTGAGTGCAATAGTAGCTATGAGTATAAAACTAGATACTCTTTTAGCTCTTTTTAGTGTAAACCAGATACCAACAGGTTCTCGTGACCCTTTTGCTCTTCGTCGTGCAGTAAATGGACTTATACGCATTACAAATAAGCATAACTTAGAGTTTGATATTGTCCAAACTATGAAAAGTTTATTTGCTTCTTATGCAGCCATAGAGTCTCAAAAACTAGAGAGTTTCTTTTTAGAGAGAATTAAACAATCTTATAAAGTAAATCCATCGATTATTGAGGCTGTTTTAGCTTCAGGTGAGAGAGAACTGCTGCGTTTAAGTAAAAAGATACAAGCGCTTAATAATCTTGTGAATTCTGAAGGTTTTGAAGAAGTCTCTTCAACTTTTAAACGTGTTGCTAACATAACCAAAGAGATAAATCTCTCGAGTGACTTACATGTAGATAGTAAACTCTTTGATGCAAAAGAAGAAGCAGCTTTATACGCAAAATATAGCGAGGTTTCTGCGAGTGCTTATGAGAATTATGAAGAGGAATTGGATGCGCTTTTAGGACTTAAACCAGAGCTCGATAATTTTTTCGAAAATGTCATGGTAAACGCAGAAGAGGAATCTGTCAAAAATAACAGAAAATCTTTAGTAGCCTCTATTTATAAAAGTATATTAAAAATTGCAGATATAAAAGAAGTAAGTTTATAAAAAGAAGGATACAAATATGTATGATATAGCTATTGTTGGTGCAGGCATAAATGGTTGTAGCGTAGCGTACGCATTTGCAAAAGAGGGCAAAAAAGTACTTCTTTTAGATGCACAGGGCATAGCTCATGGTGGCAGTGGTGCAGCAGGGGCGTTTATATCTCCAAAATTTTCTAAATCCGGAGAGTTAAAAGAGCTTATCGGAGATGCTTTTGTTTACTCTATGGAGTTTTATGAAAAAAATTTTCCCCATCTACTGCATAAATCACAACTACTTCATATTGCTCAAAATGAAAATGATGCAGAGGTTTTAAAAGTTTATAAAGAGAGTACAGANCTAGAACTTCTTAAAATGCCCCAAGAGGCTCTGAAGTTACTCCATACNCAGACAAAAGAACAAGAGCATATTTCTATAAACGCAGCCGTAGTAAACGCAGCTTTGATGTGTGAGGCAATGGCTAAAAATGCTCAGTTTGTCAAAGAAAACGTGCAAAGTTTAGAGTATGATGATGATAGATGGCTTCTTAATGAGACTTACGCTGCTAGAAATGTTGTTTTGGCAACGGGAGCATACGAGAGCCTTGTAAAAGAGCCATATATAAAGCTTCGTGGCGTTTGGGGACATCGCATAGATATAAAAACAAGCACACAAAACCCTCTCTCTATTCATCAGTTTGTTTCCATTTCTTCGAGCAACAATGGAGTTTTAGCTATCGGGGCAACACACAATGTGCATTATCATCCTCAAACTGCAACCAAGCCTTACGACATAGAAGCCGGCAGAGCAGAGTTGTTGGAAAAAGCATCACGAACACTGCGTTTAGAAGATATAGAAGTACTCAAAGATTATACAGGACTGCGTTCAGGCTCTTTTGATTATATGCCGATTGTGGGAAATTTGGTTCTCTCTAGTGAAACACTCCAAAATAAAAACATAAAATTTCAAGTCAAAAATGCAGACTTTACACAGTACACTTACTATCCAAATATGTACATGATTAATGGAAATGGTGGTTATGGATTTGTGTTGGCACCTTATTTGGCAAATGTACTCAAAGAGAGTATACTCAAAGGCAAAACTATAAGTAAGAGAATAAGTCCAGCAAGATTTTTTGCTAGATGGGCGAAAAAAATATAAAGGAGAAGTGATGCAATTAAGAGCAGCAGTGTTGATTTTGTTACTAAGTAGCTCATTCATAAATGCCCAAGAGTGGAGTGTTGAGTCTCTAAGTTATAGTATGGAAAATGACACTGATGTTGATGTTGATGGTGGTTACACGCATGGAGCAAGACTCTCAGTACTCTTTTTAAGAGAAGATTTTCAAGATAGTTGGCTCAAAGTGCCATATCTCTCTTTTGCCATTGCAAATCAGATGTATAATCCTTACGATCAAGATAATCCAGAACTCATCAAAGATGATCGACCTTATGCAGGCTGGAGTTATGTAGAAGTTGGTTTACATCAAACTTCATTGCAAGATTTAGACTCCTTGACTCTGCAGCTCGGTATTGTAGGTCCCGCTTCAAAAATGGAAGAACTCCAAAATGCTTTTCATGGCAAAATAGATGCTGGCAATGCGATGGGATGGGATAATCAACTTAGTAATGAAGTGACACTTCAAGTAAACTATATGCATAAGTGGCGTTATGAATTAGAAAATATTTATGGCCTTGAATCTGTAATAGTACCTTATGCTGGAGCTAATTTAGGAAATGTTTCCATAAAGGCTTCTGGGGGTGCTCTTTATAGGATAGGGTATAAAATCCAAAAAGATTTTGGTATGAACTCCATGAAAGAGGGCTCTTACTCATCTATACCAGCCTCTGCCAAGGGTCTCCAAAAAGAGAAGAGTTCATGGAGTGCATATTTCAACCTTATGATGGGTGGGAATCTTGTTGCAAGAGATATGTTTTTAGATGGAAATACTTTTACAGAGAGCCACTCTATAGATAAAAACTATGTAAATGGCTATATTGCGGCTGGTCTGACGCTAAGATATGAAAATTTTTCTCTTGATTATGTTCATAATTATTACACTAAAGAGTATGATGAGAGAGGGAGATATAAAGATTATAGAGGCTATGGCTCTCTCATTTTAAACTATAACTTTGAGTAAAATTATATGAGTTTTTGAATCTCAGGTGGATTTGTCTTAAAAATCTCTTTAAAACAGTTTGCACGAATTTCTCTAGCCTTTCCTGTTGCAAAAGGAGAGGGATAGTAAGCTCTCTCAATACACTCATCTGGATCATAGTTTTTGTCAAACATAAAGACTACATTTTTATCTAGTTTTTGCGCATGTTCTGAGAGTGCTCGTGCGTAAGCGATGATGGCTTTGTGATGTCTGTCATATTTGTTTCCACATCCAAAAAACACAAATTTTCCACTCAAGCGAATGTTTGCTATGTCTAAGTAATTTAACTTTTTGTCATAACGAGTGAGTTGCCCAGATGTAAACTTATCTAAATCAGCATCAAACTCTTCAAGTATAGGTGTGGGTTCAATGTTCTCACGGTTATAATTAAAAAGGTATTTAATCTCTACAAGTTTGCCTTTGTAGTGCTGTTTTAAACCTGCGTTTAATATATAAGCTTTGGGATCTTCGTTGAGCGCTACAATCTCATCATATTTATCAAAACCAGCTTCTTGTAAAAAATGACACATTTTGTAGCCTATAGGACTGGCTTCTGGATTGTATAAAAAGAGAGTGCCCGCTACAGTTTTGCGTTTTTTCTTGAGCATATTTTCTACGTCTTTGGCTGTGATTTTTTCATCTTCGCTCTCATTTATGTAGATGTAGTGTTCTACTAAATAGTCCATATCAAAGTTTGTTGAAAATTTTCCGAATACTTGCATTGTCTTCCTTGGCATGAAGCCTATTATTATTGCCGCAATTATACTACAATTCTCTTCATGATTTATATAGCTTTCTTAATTTTTACTTTTTTGATACTAGGCTTTGCTTTTTATCAGTGGCAACACTTTATGATTTTTACCCCAAAATACCACAGAGAAGGGTATTTGGCCGATAATTGTGAGATTTTGAGTATTATGAGTGATGATGGTGTTGCACTTGAAGGTGTTGTTTATGAGCCAAAAGAGTATAAAAGTACGCTTTTGTACTTTGGTGGCAGAAGTCAAGATACAGTTGGACTTATAATAAACTCGCTAATGCATTTAAAAATACAAGAGTCATTACCTTTAATTATCGTTCTTATGGAAAAAGTGCAGGTGTGGTGAATGAAAAAAATGTTTTATCGGATAGCCTCTTTGTAGCAGAAATAATCCAAAAAAATTATGGAAATTTTTATATACTTGGATTTTCTTTAGGTTCAAACATTGGCGCTTACGTGGCTTCAAAAAAAGATACTTTAGGACTTTTTTTAGTGGGCTCTTTTGACTCGATTGCCTCTTTAGCCAAAGAGAAATACTCGCTCAATATTTCAAAACTCTTTAGATACAAATTTCCTACAGTTGAGTATGTAAAAAACATACAGGCAAAAACATATCTTTTCGTAAGTAAAAGTGATGAAGTTGCTTATATACAAAACGCAAGAAATTTAAAAGAAAATGTTAAAAATCTAGTTTATTATGAAGAACTAGAGAATTTAACGCACAAAGAAATTTTATGGGATAGTGATGTGATAGAAAAAATAAATGAAGTGCTTGTAAATGATTCAATACTTTAAGATAGCATTTTTTCTTGCTCTTGTGGCTATAGAATACTTAGCAACAACAACAAGAGAAATAGAAATCGTTTCAAATATGTGGGATAAATCAAACCATTTTATAGCTTTTTTTACTCTATATATACTTCTCTCTTTGTCTTATAAAAATATGAAACTTGATATAAAAGTATTTTATTTAATGCTCTTTGCAATACAAATAGAGTTAGTACAGCATTTTATAGAAGGAAGATTTTTCTCTTTAATGGATGTTGTAGCTGATGCAATTGGTATTGTGATTGGGATTGGGGCATTGCGTTTGAGTAAAAATAAGATAGAAAAATATCTATCTTAAAGCGGAGGACTCTTTTAGAGGAGTTTTTTCATAAGTTCTATATGATAACTCTCTTGATAGTTTATAAAGTCAAAAAACTTGGAGAGTTCTTCATCTTTTATAGCATCACTTAACTCTTTACACATAATTTTTGCCGCTTCTTCTTGGGCTATTCCATCAATAACAAACTGCTCTAGATCTTTGACAACATAAGTCATCTCATGGAGTTCACGTGGAAGTGCAAGTATTCCCATTTTAGCCATCATATTTCCAAAAGATTTTAGGTGAAAATGAGACTCATCAATAAGGTCTTGAAATATGTTAAACTCAATCACGTCTGAGGTTCTCGCTTGCATATATGCGTAGACTAAAATTAGTTCATACTCTTTGTAAGACTCTTCAAATAAAAAGAGTGTCAGCGCATCTATCTGCTCTTGTGCTAGATTTTTATCTAGCCACTCTCGCTTCATGTTAAACGCAGTAATTTGTGTGTTATGAGACTCG
>JGI10211J34971_10003865_pt1 | contig 11936 bp, 19 predicted proteins | sample Etolagsediment_FD_34971 | JGI IMG/M metagenome (IMG submission 34971)
CATCGCTAGGTGCAGCGGGTTTTCTTTCGCCGCCCATTCATAACTCCACCGCAGCCTCGAGCGACAACTTGATTTGAATCTAGGTTACCCCGAAACGGGCGCTTGGCTTTTTGTTCGTGGATTCCACCGGCAGCTTTTTTGGTGCTTTTGCCCCAGTTTGCGGCTCCGACCTTACGACACTTGGCGATGGCCCCGCTTGCGTACGCCGACGGGAAGACCTTATATCTTGCCTTAACTTTGCGATAGCATGCATCTTTAGGCATTCCTACGTTTCCTCTTACTAGCGCAGTGCGCTCTTTCGCTGAAGCCACGGGGGCGCTTGCAGTTGACTTTCGATTTGCGGGCCTTGCTCCACTTCCGTTTCTGCGGCGGCTTTGAAACCTGTTGCCGCATCGAACCGCGCGAGATTGCCATCGCCCTTCCTCCTAATAAAATCTTCCCACAACGGTGTCAGCATGTTGTGATTCGCTTCAACCTTGCTGGCGATCACCGCTGTGCGCTTGTCCACCTCAATCAATGTACTGAGGATCCAAACCACAAGAGAAAGAGCCACGCCACCAAGACCAATAATAATGGCTTTCGCCAACGCTTTTTCATCTAGCATTTCCACCTCCGACGCGCCGCACAGATACGCTTCTTCGGCGTCTTCTTACAATTGATGTTATGCATTTTCATTTGGCCCTTGGACCGCGCACAGTAAGACGTGCGTCTCTTGCCACCACCCGGTTGCGGAGCTTTCAGCTTCGATCCTGTCGCCCGGTTGTATTTGGCACGGCCCTTGGCCGTGAGTCCTGCGCCTTTTGAGGCGGGCAGCTTCTCGCCGCGTTTGACCGACAGACTAACAGATTTTTTCTTCTTCGTCGCCATCAGAGCCTCGAATCATTTTTTATGTAAATAAATTCCATTGCCGCGGAGACATTAAAGCTAACCGACGCTGAAGAAGACAATGCTCTCGTCTCTAAGTCTGTTTTTTCTGTAAACCTTAACGGGAAAGTATAAAGCTGTTCGTGTGCGCCATCTGTAAGAGTAAATCTTTCTTTTATTTGAAACACTTCTCCGTATGGCCTAGCAACAAGACTAGCATTTAGAACAGCAGGTGTTTGCGTTGAGGTGCCTGTGGATAAAGCCATCTTTGTAAGGAACGCTGTATATCCTGCGGGAACTGTCCAAAGACCCATCAATGTTTGATTATCACCTTCCCCATTTATGGTCAGGTAAATATTAGCAGGAACCCCAGAAGTTACTGTTCCTGTACCAGCGTAGATTACGCCGGCGTTTGCGCCATCACTACCTGCACTGCGAACAATGCCGCGATTTATACGCAGATAAGATTTTGTCGTATTAACAGCCGTTTGTCCGTTTAATGTGACAACTTCGTTTATTTCGTTGTAATCAGCGTCTAGGCCAGAAACCTCTACTGTTCTTGCACCCGTTCCTGCGGCAGTGTCGTTAGCCGAACTGCTTGATACAGTCATTACCGTGGCTGATGCGGGGTAGGAATATAAACCACCTTGTTCCCAAATGGTTTCTTGTGTAATTCCAACAGCAGCGTTGTAACCAAACTTAAAAATAATCTCATGCCCTGGAATCTGCCCACGAGCGACCTGTAGCTCAAACGGCTCACTTGTGCCGACTTGGCTAATAGACCGTATCTCGTGGACAGTCATTTTTTCCCCCTACGCGAGGAAGATGGTTAGTTCAGAAGCCGTACCAGAGATTGCGCTCACATACACGCCGCTCTCGGCGATGATGCCATCGCCGGGAATGTTAAGAAGTGTGTGACCAGCCGGGAACTTTTGCTGCAACAGAGTTGCACCACCGTTTCCGTCTGTGATTGTGAATGCGCCAGCGGCTGTGCAATACACGCCGATCTGCTTGATACGTGAACGACCGGGACCAACAGCCCCGGTTCCCGTCGCGTTGTAGGCTTTTACTGGACCAGCCATCACGGCCTCCTATTAGCTATCGGCGAACGGTGTTGCGGCCTCACCGGAGCCGAGGAGAACACCCTGTACGAGGTACACGTTGTCTTCGATAGCGGTGATCTCAACGTAAGATCCCTTGTCGCCACCAGTGGTGGTGCCGTTCATCGAGATGACATCGTTGGATGCTGCCGGAGCGTAGGTCTCAGTCAGACCAGCGTCTTCCATAACAGAAAGCGAACCAACAAACTTGTCTGTGCCATCGGTCTTGATGTCACAGTCAGTACAGTCAGTGCCAACATAAAAGGTGTAACGAGCGCCGAGAGTGTCGGTCGTAATAGTCGGAAGAGTGATCGCGCCGTCTGCGTCATTCACTTTGATGATGCGGCCAACGTGATCGTCATAGGTGAGGGTGGTTTCCGCGGTGATGTTCACCATTGCAGTGGAACCAGCAGCGGTGAAACCACGGTTCGACCGCACCGGACCCGAAAAGGTTGTTTTAGCCATAAGGTACTCCTGTCTTGGCTAGTGTCAGACCTCCCATAGGTCTGTCAGGGACAAGAGCATAATACCCGAAAAAAAAGGGGGCCGCAATCGCGGCCCCCAGTGGGGAGGAAATGTTTCCTCGTTTAGGCTGCGCCCGGCGAACCGAATACGCAGCGAGGATCCGAGAATCCGAAGCTGTAACGCTCACGTGCCTTGAAGCGCATGTTGCCGGTGTCGAAATCCGGGTCCATGTTGGTCGCCAAAGGCATACGCTCGAAGTGCTTGAGGCCATTCGGAGCGTCAGTCTTGATGAAGAACGCATCGGTGTCGGTCAGGTAGTCGTTGACTACGTAACCTTCCGGAAGCATACCCATCGACTTCAGGGCGTTAACATCGTTATCGGCAGTGCCGACACGAAGGTTCGATACCAGCAGACGCTCTGCAACGAACTGAAGCTGACGCGGAATGATCAGTTTCATGCCACGCAGTGCGATGACCAGACCACGCTCATCGACGAAGCCTGCGATGTTAATCAGCGCATCTTCGAGCGAAGTTTCGTTCAGGTCTGCCGCAGTGGACGGCTCGTTGGCAAAAGTGCCACCGCTGGTAAGCGGGTGCGAAGCATCACAGAGTGCTACACCGTCGCCGCCGGCAGTTGCGCCTGCGGTGAAAGCGTTGTTAAGAACGGAAGCGGCCTTAACTTGCTTGGTGTGTGCCATCGAACGGGCGAGGGCACGAGTGTAGCGAGATGCTAGACGGTCGTAGAGGTTGTCCTCAACAGCTTCCTCGGTGATCGAGAAACCCATTGCGACGGTCTCGTGGGTATACCGTGCAGTATACGCCTCGTTTGCGTCGTCGAACGAGATTCCAGCGCCTTCGTTTTTAACCGGTGCGGCACCGAAACCCGACAGCATGACCTCTTCCTCGAATGCTCGATCTGAGCCTTCGGTGTCGAAGATTTCAGCATGCTGACCCTCGTAGCGGTTGTATTCCATACCAAAGAGGGCGTTGAGGCCAGGCTCAAGCTCTTTGGCGAGTTGTGCGCGAGAAATAGCCATAACTCACTACCCCCTTATGCTACGGTCGCTTCAGCCGAACCGGCCAGAAGCGCGTGGTTGTTGATCATCACGATCAGAGGAATGCCGGCGGCAGTGAAGTCAGCGTTCTCCGGATCGTCCAGAACACCAACGATCTTCAGCGGATGCGAAAGATCAGCAGCGTCCACGGTCGATACGTCAAGCTGTGCAGCCGAAATACCAGTGGTCGTGCTACCATTTGCTGCGCCCTTGCCGGACTCAGCGGAGAACTCAGCGAGTTCAAAAATGGTTGCGATTGCGCCAGCCTTGTTGGTCAGCGATGCGTCAGAACAAACGACGAAACGCTGCATCGGGTTGTCGTACACATGTCCGATGATATCGAAGTTAGTGTCCGCGCCCGAACCAGGCCAGTAGTTAGAGAAGACCTTTTTACCGGTCGATGAAGAAACATACTCACAGCCAGCGAATACGCCCACGAACTTCAGAGTGTCACCGGAAGCAGAACTAGAGACGGCGATTTCGCCGCCGTCAGTTGCGATGACCGGAGAACCTTGAAAGATCGCGCTTGCAGCACTGTCAATGAAGTATGCATTAGTACCGGAAGTAGCAGGAGTGCTACCAGCGGTATTGATGGGCTTCAAACCGAAGCCAACATTGGCATTTGCCATTGCTCTACCTCACAGGTTAGGAGGAATCTTTTCCCCCGAAGGTTACACGACTCTGCCTATCGTTGTGAATAGGCATTGAGGGATGTTGTTCCCTCATAAGGTTTTCGTCAACGGAACGCATCTGATTGCGGGTCTGTTCCCGATAGTATTCAGTTCTCTCTTCGACCGTTTCCTCTGGAATTCGACACAGCATCAAGCCGCCTACGCCAATAATCCCAGCATTCTTGCCTTCCTCGATCACTGGATAGCGATCTCCCATCTCGGGGTACTCGTCTGCACGTACTGGTTCCCACCCCTCACGGAGCTTCGCGTGTACGTTGGTTTTGTCGTCGTCACCACGGAGGTGAGTTCTGACCCAACGATGCTGGTAACCAGCGGGTGCTTCGGGCGCCTCTAGCTTGGAAGGCGGGGTCCAGGGCTTGCGCCGCTGGGTGTTTGCGCGAGTTGTTGCTTCGCGTGGTTTTCTATCAGCCATAACTTTACTCCTTCACGTACTTGGCATATTCCTCGAGCGGAACATTCAATCGCTTCGCAATCGCAATCTGCGATGGAGTCAGTTTGACTGTTCTGCGCCCCTTTGGTGACGACGACTTTGACGCCGTGGACCCAGCAGAAGCGACTCTAGGTCCAGTGTCGCGTTTCGTTTCCGCAAACTTATGCGGGAACTCTGTGCGAACACGTTTGTCAAGCTCACTATAATACTCATCGGACGATGGGTCAAACCCCTCGTCTTCAATAAGTTGTCGATGAATACCGAAAGCGGCATATGTCATGGTCTGGTCGTTGCCAAACCATTCATTCTTTGACGCCCATGCTTCAGCCTTTGGATCGGGCTGCGGAACCTGCTCTTGTTGCGGTTGCGGCTGCTGCGGCGCTGAATCAGCCACGGGCTGTTCCTGACGCTGCTCGTTCCGGCGCTTGGCTTCTTCATACCGAGCCTGCTCCAGAGCGATGCGGCTAATCCGCTGCTGCGCCTCGAACATACCGTCAGCGTCACCCTCGTCGTACGCTTTTTTGTATGCTTCCTTGGCAGCGGCAGCATCTGCCTCTACGCGATTGCCGAACTCGCCAACATAGGACTGATCGAGTTTGTCAATGCGGGCACGAAGCTCATCATTCTGCTTCTTGACCGCCTCGGCGTACTCGATAGCCGCCTGACGCTGGCGTTCTTCTTCACGAAACCTGTTCGTCAGCTTCGAAATACGTCGCTGAACAGATTCCGAATATTGCTCTAATTCATCCGGTTTCGCTTCCTGCTCCGCCGGGGCGTCTTCAGATGTTTCACGTGAAACATCTTCTAGCTGCTGCTCTTCTTCGTCAGCCGTGACGACCTCTACGCCTTCTTCTTCCTTCTCAGCAAGATTGTTTTGCATACTAGGCTCCGTATGTCTTGATATCATCGGGGTCGATGATGGTTGCAATGACTTCATCGTCATTGATGATGCGAACCTCGCCACCTTCAATTTGGAAACGCGATCCGGCGTACCGACCAATACAAACCCAGTCGCCCTCTTTGCACCACGGTGCTGATTCCGGGCCAAACTTGTCCGGATCCTGATAGGCAAGCGGGCCAACCTTTACGACATACGCCACAACGGTGGCGCGGGCCTCACGGTCTTTTGCTTGATCGGGAACGTATACCCCGCCCTCAGTCTTAGCCCTGCCTTGATACGGCATGACAAGAATCCGCCAGCCGGTGGGCTGCGGGATTCTTTCTAGTGCGGGTTTTTTTGAGGCTTCTTCTTCAGCTTTTTTCTTGGCTTGCTGTTGCCGGAGAATGTGGTCAGGAACTAGAAGCGTCGTCATAGTTTACCTTTTTTAGCAGGGAGCGTAGCTCTTCTAGCGCGTAGGTGATCCCCTGAATCTCACCTATCATCGCGCGGTAGTGCTCCATATCTGATGCGCTACCGCTTGTTACCGATAAGCTAATATCGTCAACACGAGTTTGCAAGGTTTTTTGATACCTTGTAAGAAAATCTACAACGTCCATTACATCACCTCTGTAATGGGTCCGCCTTCTTCAAATGCCGCACACGAATTCTCGGCGCCGCACATAAACTTGAGAAGCTGACAGTAGCCTATGTCGCCAGAGTCATCTTTCATACAAGACTGCATCTGCGGTGCAATGTTGTAGTACGCACACACACCACACGAAGACTCCGGGTTGATGGCCGGACCGTACTGATGCTCCTTGATAGCAAGGCGTTTGTTCTCTTCGTTGGTCTCTACATCCTGTGTAGCTACAGGGCACGAACCATCGTCGCCGCCACCATTGACCATTTGATCCACGGGGATGCCGTCTTGAATCTCTTTCGCCAGATCGAGTCCGTCTGGAATTAGTTTGATTTCGATTTTCATTGCATCGCCCTTTCTCGAGCAAGCCGTTCTAGTTCTAGTGCCAACGATGCCGCTCTTGGGTCAATACCACGTGATGGTCTTGGAGTTGGAGTCATCATCGGGCGCGGAGGGAGCATGCCAACTAAATCTATCTGGCCCCCACTCTGCGGCACAGGAGGAGCTACGTCTGTAAGCGGATTATCACGCCTTAGCTGCTCGATCATGTCCATCAACAAGTCCGAACGAGCGCCTCCTCGCTCAATCTCCCTCATGCTTTCTTCAAATGGCGCGGCATCTCGTTGAAGAGTCGCACCCCCTGTGCTTCCTGTTCCTATTCCTTGCGGAGCACTTCCTATGGGTGTGTCTGCGCCAGACATGAAAATGTCTTCTGCAATCTGTGAAGTGAAAGGTCCGGTATATGGAGGCTCTTCCATAAGAATTTCTGCAACAGTCTGGGCGGGTCGCGCCGCTGCTTGCCGCTGTGCCCTGCGGTCCTCAAATGCGTAAGGATCTTCTGTAGCGCGGTTTTGTTCTGCTCTGGCGTTCACGGCATCCGGATCTACAAATCTGTCTACAGGACGATCTACGCCATACGATGAATCGTAATACGCCATTGTGTCATAGTCCACAGCGTCAAGACCCAACCCATCATCCGCAAGAGAATTTCCGAGCCGCGCCGGATCCACTCCCTCACCCGGCTGCGGACCACCAAGACCAAGCCGAGGCACAACTTCTCGGACATCGAAACCCGGAACTCGGGCGGGTGTCGAGCCAAACATCCTCGATGCCATGCCAATGCCAAACGGCAGATTATCCAGAATGCCAGCAATCCCCTCACGACGCCCTGGAACTGCGGTGCCAAAGCGAGTCAGGTCACCCGGCTGCACCCCATACCGAAGCTGTCCTGTGGTGGGATCGCCGCCAACCTCATCACCGAAAACATTAACCCGTGCAGCGGGGTTCATGTACCGGTCATAGGCCAGAGCGTTTAACTGGGCGATGCCCTGGTTTCCGCCGGGGATGTTATTACTGTAGCTAATCTTGCTGGGATCAATGCCAAAGACGCGGCTGAAAAAGCCCTGCTTGCCGTACGGGTTGGTTGCCGTGCGGCCTGTGACATTCATGAACTCCTGCTGACTAAGGATAGGATCTCCGCGCTCACCACTTTCTCCGCCTGGACGACCAGGGTTAGTGCTGCCACTAGACACAATGTTGTCCTGGCTAATAACAGTCCTGCCTGTTTCCGGATCCGTGCGGAACGTCGCCATCTACTTAACCCCAGTAAACTTGGTGCCTTGAATTGCTTTCCCACCACCACGCGACTGCGACTGCTCCTCGCGGTTCAACGGAAACTTTTTAGTCCCGAGCTTGGTATCATCTTCAATAGTCTGCATCACCTGCTCAACCGTCATACCACCAACTTGTGAACCACCCTTGGCTTTTTTGGTTGGGGACTGACGGCGAAGAATCTCCATCTGCTCGTCATCAGCATAGTATGGAGTGCCGGGGATTTGATATAAACTTCCTCCGGGAGTGCGCCCAGCAGTCACACCCTTGCCGGGGCTGCGCTTCTTTTTCCTACTAGGCTTGGCCGGTGACTTACGCATGTGTCTCTCCAATACTTGTGCGCCACCGTCTCTGCGACGGCGGCCCTTTTCGATGAGGTTCTTGGCCTCATCATAACTTATTCCCATGTCATCAGCAAACTGCCTGATACGCGGTCGTGCCATCTACTTATCCTTCTCGTGGCCCAGCCACACCGCAAACGCACCGGTCATGGCCCCCGTGACTACACTCACCAGACCCGCCTGCGCTGGTGTCGGATCCGGCAGGGTCATGAACCATTCCACCACCCGCCATGCGGACACTGACATCATCACCATCATCAGGCGCGGCAGTATCTTCCACCGCAGAAATCTTTCCATCGTCAACTCGGCCACGGTTCGCCCTCGCTTGTTCCTCGGTAGTCCTGTCGTGCATATCCCACATTGGTGCCGGCATCACTTCTTACCAAAAAATTTGGTAGCAGCGCGTACGCCAAAAGAAGCAGCAACAATAACACCAAGGGAATACTGATACCAATCCGGCATCTTTTCCAGTTGCTCAAAGCCACTCGCCACAACTCCCTCCATCCCCGGAATGAAACTCAACACGAGCGGCACCGAAAACAGGATTACAAGCCACTCATCCTTCCAAGACGAGTGACTGCCACGAGCCATTTCCAGATCCCAATCAATCTCGCCCGTAGCCTTTTTTTCCATAATCGTAGCTTCAGCTTTAGCCTTGGCAACTTTCGCTCCTGTTTCAGCCTTGGTCTTTTCAACCTTGCCCTCGAGCCATGTGCCGGCCAAAGATGCAATCGGTCCAATCAGTGCTTGAATCATCTATTCCTCGACAGTGCAGCTTGTGTGTTGATGCGGTATACGTTGACATCGTTCCGTGCTTCAGCAATGTCCGACTGTAGAGCCTGACGCTGCTGTGCCAGTTCGTAAGCCTGCTGCAACTTGGCCTGATCGATCTGGAAGTCCATTTGGTCGTTCATCATCTTGCGCTGAACTTCCATCTGCGAGTTTTCCAGTTCTTGTTGGCGGATAGCCACCAGCGGATCCTGCTGCTGTGCAGGCTGGAGGATCGGCATGATCTCTCGCATGATCTGACTGGTCTGCTGCGCCACGGTTGACTCGATAAGGTCAGGTGCAATCTGCGGCACCATTTCACCTGCGGCCATGGCTTGCTTGGCAGCTTCTTGGAAGAACGCCATGACCTGATCCCGCGCCAGCATACCAATGTGCTCCTGAACGTGTGACAACAGCAGCATGAACGCCTGCGGGTTGGCGGCGCCGACCTGCGAAGACAAGAACATGGCATGTGTCATGATATGCGCTTCGTGGTCCTGATCTGGGAACGCCTGAAGCGGCATGCCCTTCACAGCGTTTGCGTTCTCCGTCGCCGGATCAATAGGCTGCGGCGGTTGCGGAGGCGGCAAGATAGCGTCGATGTTCTTCACATCCAGTGCGTCGTACATGCGCCGGTAGGCTTCGTACTGATTGTGAAGCTGCGGAGCTTGCGCTGCCAGTTGCATCTGTGTCTGTGCCAGCGACAGACGCTGTGACATCGAGAAGATCGACGGATCCGACACAGGCAGGATGTCCACGCGGCCATCGAAGTCCTGCTGCATGATCTCCGGCGGGATGTTCTGCCCGACGAAGTATGGATATGGCATCGGATTGTCGGCAAACACTTCGGCGAGAAGCCGGAACTCCTGCTTCTGCCCGTAGTGAAGACGCTTGTGGATCGAGGAGATGATCTTCGATCCCTGCTCGATTAGTGCAACTGTGGTTCCGACGGGTGCCTGTGCGTTAGTGTCCGCAATCTTTGCGTCGGCGACTTGGGCAAATCGTCTTCCTGAATCGACGATAACGCCCAGTAGTTGAGCAAGTGTCCCAGAAGGTTCCTTGTATGGAAGGGGCATAAGAGCATTCCGAAGGTCACCACCGGGAGCATCAATATCACGGAACTCGCCAGGAGCAAGCGGCTCATCGTCATTGCGAATACGAACACCACGAGCCTTGAAACCAGCAGGCAGGTTTGAAAGAGTGCCCGCATCGATAAGCTGACGAAGGATAGAAGTCGCTGCACGAGACAGTCCACCTATAGTATGAAGCAGGCCAAAGCCATAAAAGCCAAACCCAGGAAGAAACTTAAAATGAGTAAAGTATTGTCGTTTTCTACGAAGTGGGTCCGCCTGTCGATAGTTTCGAACCACCGAGAGAACCTGTCCTGAATCTTCATCCACAGTGACAATGTAAGGTAGTTTAACGCCCGTAGGCTCACCATCGGGTCCAACATCCTCGAAGCCCTCCAGATCGATCTCTGTGTGGATTTCAAGTAGTGTGTGAGCATCGTCGCCATATGATGGACGGACACCCTGCAACTCGTTGCCAGTTTGTCTAATCGAGCTTTCATCGTCCTCGTCTCCTGCTTGAAGCTCAATGTCCCGATACACGCCAGCGACCTGTAGCTTGCGAAGCTCGTTTTCTGTCATCCGAACTACATGTGTGACACGCTCGGCTGTGTTCAAATCACTCGCCGAGTACGGAACGATCAGATCCTCCGCCGGGACAAACTTCGAAACAGCCCGCTGCTTGCCGGCGTCGAAGTAGACCTTCTTGAATGTGGAACCCGTCAGCGGCAGATAGAACAGCATCTGATCCGTGTCCGGGTCATACTCCTCCATAATCTCCGTAATCTGGTAGTTCATGAAGTCCTTGACGCGCTGCGCCTGATCTTCAGTGACCTGTGTCGGCGCACCAATAACCTGCGTCTTTACAGGACCGCCAGCAGGCAGCATTTCCTTGTATGCCTGTGCTTGGAACTGCGTTACCGCCTCACTCAGCAGCGGATGGTGCACACCACTCGCGCCAAGAAACGGCTCGTTGCGCTCTTCATAGTTGACACCAAGCAGCTTCAAGCCCTTGGCAATCGCCTCTTCCCAATCCTCTCGCGACTCCTTGTCGTCGTCAACCTTGTCACGAAGCTCGGAAGACAACGTACCAAGAACAGAGTCGTCAAGAATCTCCGCAAGGTTTGCGTTGTGGTCGTACATCTCGGCCTGAACCTCGACCATCTCTTCCATGCCGGCAAGCTCAATGCCCTCGGGGAGCATGTTCTCCTCGGGAAGTTCGACCATCAACTCTTCTGGCATCTCGGTCGCCGGACCACCGGCTCCCATCGCCATATCAACCATCTGCGGAGGAAGTGCCATTAAAATACGCCTTTGAATCGTTGCGGACGAGCAATCGGGCTAAAACCCTTGACCATGCCACCCTTGGCTTTACGGGGGCCGATACGCTTGATGTACTGCTCAAACGTCATTTGCTCGGAGTAATCAGTCTCACCCGGACCGGGATCGTAGAACTTTTTGCGAAGCTCTTCGAGTTCCTTGTCCTCTTCTTCAATCTGTTTGTTTTTCAGCTTGCCCATCACATCACCTGTCGTGCCATAGCGCCGATGCCGGAGTGTACCAGCTTTTTAGGCCGTAAGTCTACGGGGCCACCCTTCGCACGGCGAATGAGCTTGTCATCAAAGTCCGCGCCCAACGGTCCAAGGGTTTCCTCGTACGTCAAGGTGTCCGGAGTCGGGCGCTCATCCGGGCGGTAGCGACGTGTGCGAACACGGTCCCCCTCAAAGTACACAGCACGAGCGGGCCTGTGCGGGTTACCTGTCTGTTTGTGCAAGAGATCTTCTTGCCCGACCTTGATAGTGGGTATTTCCACCACATCTTGTCTGTCTACAGCTTGTGACAAGCCCTTTTTGACGTGTGAATCATAGATTTCTTTCACAACTTCTCGACTCGGACGGCCACCCACATCCTTCATGTCTTCCCAGTTCGGGAAGATGACGCCGTCAAGCCCCTTCTTCCGAGCTTCTGCTAAAATCAAACGCGGGGCAAACTGGTAAAAGTACACGTCTGACTTCTTGCCAGA
>JGI10211J34971_10003867_pt1 | contig 11935 bp, 14 predicted proteins | sample Etolagsediment_FD_34971 | JGI IMG/M metagenome (IMG submission 34971)
TGAAAGAATATCTTCCTCAACATGTTCGTAACAGAAAACAAAAAGTAGGATGGTCATCCCCTTGGGATAATAATCATGCAGAGTTAGTTCGTCTCTGGAAGTTACAAGATTTAGAATTTATTGCAAACTTATGAAGGCAGTATACTCTAACCGAATCTATCTTTCAGTAGATAGTAAATTAAGTTCGGATATAGAAAAAGAGCTTACATATACGATTGCTCCTCGAATTCCGACTGACCCACCTATAGTATTCAAAACAATACGATGGATAAAAGATGGGTTGATTTCTATACCAGTGGGAAGAGAAGATTTAGTTCCTGCTGATTATGAGATTATCGACAAGCGAGTAACATCGCCAGTCGAACTACCTGACTTTGCGTATACTTTACGACCTTCCCAGCAGAAGGTATATGACGAGATACAAGACAATGCGATAGTTAACGCATGGGTAAGTTGGGGAAAGACAATAACGGCTTTGGCTATAGCTAAGAAGTTAGGTCAGAAAACATTAGTTGTTACCCACACAACTAACTTAAGAAATCAGTGGGAAAAAGATGTACAAAATTGCTTTGGAATACAAGCAGGGAGAATCGGGTCAGGTAGCTTTAATACTTCGTCCCCAATCGTTGTAGGTAATATTCAGAGTTTGTACAGAAAAATGGACGACATCAAACAAGTTTTCGGAACTGTGATTTTAGACGAGATGCACCATGTTAGTAGTCCGACTTTTACTCGGATTGTTGATGAAATGCCTGCTCGTTATAAGATAGGTTTGACAGGAACACTAGAAAGAAAAGATGGACGCCATGTGGTTTTTCGTGATTATTTTGGTCACAATGTAATGAAACCACCAAAAGAAAATTACATGACTCCTAGGATTGATGTAATTAAGTCCGATATACGTTTCCTGGATGGTGCGTATACGCCTTGGGCAGAAAGAATAAACCATCTTGCATTTAATGAGGAATATGTTCATAGTGTAAGTATGATTGCTGCAAAGTATGCCGCAGAGGGACACAAAGTTTTAGTAGTGTCTGATAGAGTAGCTTTTCTGAAAGCATGCTCTGAATTGTGTGGCGACAAAGCAGTTTCCATAACAGGAGATATGGAGTTTGCTGAAAGAGATAAAGTAATGAATCAAATAAAGAAAGATAAAAATATTTTGTTTGGTACACAATCAATATTCTCAGAAGGCATATCATTAAACGATTTAAGTTGTTTAGTGTTGGGTACACCAATTAACAATGACCCTTTACTAACACAGCTTATCGGTAGAGTAATAAGAGAAAAAGAAGGAAAACAGCAACCTGTGGTTGTAGACATTCATCTCAAAGGAAAAACGGCAGCCCGTCAAGCAAATGCAAGACTGGGCTACTACATGAAACAAGATTATGAGGTAAATATCTTATGACAGATAAGAAAGAAATAAAATTAAACATACCTGAAATGCAAAAGAATAAAGTCTTTTTGGCTACTCCTATGTATGGCGGAATGTGTCATGGATTGTATACAAAATCCTTGATGGATACTACTGCGGTATGTATGAATCATGGATTATATCTACAAATATACTACATGTTTAACGAGTCGTTAATTACTAGAGCTAGAAACTATTGTGTTGCTAACTTCCTAAAGAGTGATTGTGACTATTTACTATTTATAGATAGTGATATTGCATGGGGTGCTATGGATATGCTATATATGTGGCATTTACTAGCAGAAAATGACGATATGAGAATACTTTGTGCTTTATATCCAAAGAAAACAATTGCTTGGGAAAAAGTAATACACGCTGCAAAAAGTGGTAATTATGACGATAACCCTAGAGATTTAGAAAAAGTAGCAGGAGATATGGTGTTTAATCCATTACCTAATGAATATCCTAATGGACAAGCACCTGTATACGAACCTGTAAAAATTAAAGAAGGTGCAACAGGTTTTATGTTTATACATAGGTCAGTATTTGAAGAATATGATAAAAATCATCCTGAAAGATTATATACTCCTGACCATATTAGAGAAGGAGAATTTGCACCTGGTGAGCAGATAATGGCATACTTTGATTGTATTATCAATGACCAAAATAGATATCTTTCTGAAGATTATATGTTTTCAGAAATATGTAGAAATATGGGCATAGATATATATGCACTACCATTAGTAGAGTTAATGCATTGCGGTTCTTATATCTTCCAAGGAAGTATAATAAAAATGGCTATGGCAGGAGTACATGCTACCATAGATCCCGCAGACGTGGAAAAAATGCAAAAGGTTAAAGCTGAAAAAGCTCAGAAAAATAGTTCTTGACACGCGCTTAAAAATTTGGTATAATATGTTGTTATTTAATTGGAATAAGATAATGAGAGTAAGCAATGGAAACGTTGGTGATATTATTCAGATACTCAGAATTATAACTTACAAAATTAAACCTAAAAACTACTACGATAAAACATTTAAGTTTTACAAGTATAAGTTCGGCGGTTCTAGTTATATCTTAAACCCGAAAGATTTACTTGAACGAGGACGAGCATTGAGTGATAGAGAAGTTGTGGAATATGCAGGTGTCGCATCATTTCGTAATTATCACGACTATGTTAATACAAAAGACACCACACTAGATTATCTGATGTGTCCAATATCAGATGATATAATTAATAATAACAGACTGCTTGAATTAAAAGATGGACGGGTACACTTTTTATTTGAGGAGACAAACGGAGAAAAATATGGCGATTGGATTCAATCAAACTAAAGGATCAGCTCAAAAAGAGAAGATCGAAACTTATAACTATGCAGGTAAAGAAGACCATCATGTAAGACTTGTTGGTGACTTATTACCTAGATACGTCTATTGGATTAAGGGNGAAAACGGTAAGAATATTCCTATGGAGTGTNTATCATTTGATAGAAATACCGAAACNTTTAATAACAAAGAACATGACCATGTTCGTGACTTTTACCCAGANTTAAAATGTGGATGGTCTTATGCCGTTCAATGCATTGACTACGCTGATAAAAGTGTAAAAGTTCTTAATCTAAAAAGAAAACTATTCGACCAAGTATTAGTAGCTATGGAAGAGTTGGGCGACCCAACAGACCCAGTAACAGGTTATGACATTCATTTCAAAAGAAAGAAGACTGGCCCACAGGTATTTAATGTTGAATATCAATTACAAGTTCTAAAGTGTAAAGCAAGAGAGCTTGAAGATTGGGAAAAAGAATTAGTTTCAGGACTTAAGTCAATGGATGATGTTCTTCCAAGACCAACTGCTGATGCACAATTAGAGCTTCTTAGAAAAATTAATGATTCAGGTAGTGAAACTCCTGAAGAAGTTTCAGACGAATTTGACGTATCATGATTGGAGTAGGGGAGAAGTTTCCTGCATTTACATTGCAGGGTGTTAATAAGGATAATGAATTTGTAGAAGTTTCTGTTACAGAACACTACGATCCATTAAAGCACGATTACACTGTAATCTACTTCTATCCGAAAGATTTTACTTTCATATGCCCAACAGAAATTGCGGGAATGGATATGTTAGTAGAGGAAGCAAATGTAATCGGTATAAGTGGTGATAATGAGTTCTGTAAGTTAGCTTGGAAAAAAGATAACAAACTCATTGGAAACATAAAACACTCACTTGCTGCTGACTGTGGCTTAAGACTTGCAGAAGATCTAGGAATAATAGATGAAGAAGCAGGTGTATGTTACAGAGCAACTTACATTATTGATAGAAATGATGTAGTACAACACGTAAGTGTTAACGCACTTGACACAGGCAGAAATGCTCATGAAGTTCTTAGAACTTTACAGGCTATCAAAGCTGGTGGACTAACAGGTTGTGAATGGCAACCAGGAGATAATTTACTGTGATTTTATTTACAGCAGATTGGCATATCAAATTAGGACAAAAGAATGTACCAACCGCATGGGCGTGTACTAGATATCAAATGTTCTATGAGCAAGTGCAAGAAGCTATAGATGAACACGGAGTAACTCTTCATATCATTGGTGGGGACTTGTTTGACCGAGTCCCCTCCATGGATGAACTTACTCTATACTTTGACTTTGTAGCAAAACAAAAAGTAAGAACAATCATCTATGACGGAAATCATGAAGCTACAAAAAAGAATCATACATTCTTTAATAATTTGATTCGTGCCACAAAAGACATAAATCCTTTAGTATCAGTAGTAACTGAAACATACTATGAGGATGATTGGGCGATTTTACCATATGCTGATTTGCATAAAAAGAATCATATAGAAGGCATCAATGCAGATGTTTTATTTACTCATGTTCGTGGTGAAATACCACCTCATGTAGTACCAGAAGTAGATTTAGAAAGATTTGACAAGTTTGATGTCGTCTTCGCTGGAGACTTACATGCTCACGAGAATACTCAACGAAATATTGTGTACCCAGGAAGCCCAATGACAACATCTTTTCATAGAAACGAAGTCCAAACGGGGTATCTAATTATTGACCCTAAAAATAATTGGGAATGGACATGGCATAGTTTTAACTTGCCACAGCTTATTCGTAAGACTATTACTGACCCAAATGAAATGGAACAAACAGACTTTCATCATACAATCTATGAATTAGAAGGAGATGTACAAGATTTAGCACAAGTTAAAAATACTGACCTTCTTGATAAAAAAGTTGTTAGAAGAGAAACAGAAGCTACACTTAATTTAAGTAGTGAGATGTCTATTTCTGATGAATTAGGAATATATCTAAAAGAGATAATGTCTCTTGATGATTCAAAAATTAGAAAATTAATGGGAGTTTTTAATGATTATTCTACAAAAACTGACTTGGGATAATTGCTTTTCGTATGGAGAAGGAAATGAGTTGGACTTATCAAAAGACACACTCACACAATTAGTTGGAACAAATGGTGTAGGTAAATCTTCTATACCTTTAATATTAGAAGAAATACTATTTAATAAAAATAGTAAAAATGTAAAAAAAGCGGATATAGCAAATAGATATGTTAACAAAGGATATGATATTAGCCTTGAGTTTAGTGTTGACGCTGACGTATATAACATTACTGTTGTACGGCGTACAAACCTCAAGTGTAAATTAACTAAAAATGGAGAAGATATTTCTTCACATACAGCGTCAAATACTTATAAGACACTAGGAGAAATTCTTGGAATTGACTTTAAGACTTTTTCACAGTTAGTTTATCAGAATACCAACGCATCTTTACAGTTTCTAACTGCTACGGACACAAATCGTAAAAAGTTCTTAATTGACTTGTTAAAACTTGAAGAATATGTTGCGTTCTTTGAAACTTTTAAAGAAGCAGTGCGTGTATCTTCAAATGAAGTTACAACTATTAATGCAAAAATATCGACTGTTGCAAAATGGTTAGAAGACAATTTTCTCGAAGATACTTCCATACTTTCAAAAATGGATTTACCATTTTACTCGGATGATGATGAGAAATCTTTACGTTCTTTATTAATAGAGATTGAAAATATCTCGGAAAAGAACAAAAAAATAAATACTAATAATCAACTAAAGAAACAGTTAAATGATATAGATTTGCATGAGTATAAAAGACTACTAGCAAAACACCCAGAAGAAAAAAGTACAAGAGACTTAGTTTCTTCTATTGCTACTTGGAAGTCAGAACAAACTCACGAGCAGACTATGTTAACCAAATACGAAGCCCTAGCGGGTATAGAAGATGCAACTTGCCCTACGTGTGAAGGAGAGATAGACCAATCTTTTGTATCGAACATGGCGAAAGAGCATAGCAAAAGAGTAGAAAATTGTAAGAAGTTTGCACAAGATGCACAAGAGAAACTTACTGAATTGGAGAAAAATAATGCGATACATAGGACAGCAAAAAGAGAAATCGAAGATTGGGAAGACCTCTACAGGAGTATCGACCATGAACTCTCTTCATCAGTCCTCGATGAAAGTGTCTTACAAGACAAAGTTAGTGACCTTCGTCAAAAGATTACCGATGCTAAATCGGCTCTTCAAGACGTAATTGATGAAAATGAAAAACGAGAACGACACAACACAAGAATTGGAATCATACTTGAACAGACTGATGAATTTCAAAAACAACTTGATGCACTTGAATCTGAACTATCAAGTCAAGAAGAACACTTGGCGTCACTTGAGACGCTTAAGAAGGCATTTTCAACAAATGGACTCCTCGCATATAAGATAGAATCATTAGTAAAAGAACTAGAGATTCTTACAAATGAGTATCTTGCAGAGTTTAGTGATGGTAGATTTAGTATAAATTTTGTTGTTACAAACGATAAACTCAATGTAGAAGTATCAGATAATGGAAATATTATTGATATTCTTGCTCTTTCTAGTGGAGAACTAGCGAGAGTAAATATTGCGACATTAGTTGCAATACGAAAACTTATGGCATCTATTAGTAGAAGTCAAATTAATGTTCTCTTTCTTGATGAAGTTAATCAAGCTTTAGATGAACAGGGTAAAGAAAAAGTAGTGGAAGTATTACTAAAAGAGGAGAATCTAAATACTTATATGGTATCACATGGTTGGACTCACCCATTGCTAGAGAAAATAGAAATCACCAAAGAAGATAATATAAGTTATCTTGAGTAGCATTACGAAAGTATTACTTGACAAGAAACTTAAAATTTGTTATAATATAGGAACATTATGAAAGTAGAAATCTATAGTATACCAAATTGTCCTTACTGTACAAAAGCAAAAAGCTTAGCGGAAAGACAAGGGCATGAGGTAGTATATAAAATGATGGGAGAAGATTATCAAGCAGGAGATGTTAGAGAAATGTTCCCCACAGCTCGCACTTTTCCACAAATTGTTGTGGATGGCGAAAAGATTGGAGGTTATACAGAACTGGAGAAAATGATTGGTTAATTCTAGACGTAAAGGGCATGATGCAGAAATAAAAGCTGCTGCTATGTTAACAAGAATTACTGGACATCCGTTCGTGCAAACTCCTGGTAGTGGCTCTGGTAAAATCAAAGGCGACTTATATGTAGAACATAAACATAATTTGTTTTGCATAGAAGTGAAACACTACAAAGATATGGCGTTTAACCATAAAATATTTACTCAAAAAAGTAATGTATTTGTAAATTGGTGGTCAAAACTTTGTAAACAAGCTCAAGAAATGAAACAAGAGCCACTACTTATTTTTAAAGAAAACCACTCACAATGGTATGTGGCAACGACAAGAAAGCCACTTTACAAAAAACATATGTACATAAACTGGTTAGGGTGTTACGTCACCTTTGCTGAAAAATTTTTAGAAACACAAGAGGTAAAATTTACAAATGGCGATACAATTTACGAGCCATGGAAAGCCGATCCCGAATGGGAACTTATTGATTGTTGATGGACTCAATCTAGCTTTTCGTTGGAAACATCAAGGACGCAACGACTTCGAACATGATTATGTAAGAACAGTTCAATCCTTGGCAAAGTCCTATAACTGTGGGGAAATAGTCGTTTTAGGCGATGGCGGTAGTAATTACCGTAAATCTATTGACCCAGAATACAAAGCAAATCGTAAAGAACGATATGCAGAACAAACACCTGCAGAAGCAAAAGAATTTGAAATGTTCCTTGCAGAGTTTAGTAATACAATGACTAATCTCAAAAGCAAGGGATATCTTACTTTAAAGTATGCAGGAGTTGAAGCTGATGATATAGCAGCTCTTATCTGTCAAAACAGAAAGAATTTAGGTCTCGATGAGATTTGGTTAATATCATCAGATAAAGACTGGGATTTACTAGTCGATGAAAAAATCAGTCGTTTTTCGACTGTAACAAGAAAAGAAACAACATTACTAAACTGGGATGAGCATTATGACTTTGACCCCTACTATTACTTGACTTACAAGACATTGACAGGGGATAAAGGGGATAACGTTCCTGGTGTAGATGGAGTAGGACCGAAACGTGCAACTCAATTGATTGAGGAGTATGGAGATGTCTTTGATATTATGGCGAGTTTGCCACTAGAAGGTAAGTATAAATATATTCAGAACTTAAATGAGTTTGGAAGTGAAGGCTTAGAAAAAGGAGTAAAACTCATGGATTTAACATACGATGTCGAAAGCGCAGTGCTTGGGCATGGACAAGAAATTATAGGATTAGTAGAAAATTATGTCAGTGAAGATAGATTATAGTAAAGATTCTTTTTTAGATGATTTTGCACACGCAACTCTAAAAGATAGATATATGATACCAGGTGAAACATCACCTCAAGAAGCATTTGCTCGTGCAGCAGAATGTTTTGCGGATGATGAAGCTCATGCTCAAAGATTATATGACTATGTTAGTAATCTTTGGTTTATGTTTGCAACTCCTGTACTATCAAATGGAGGTACTCGTAGAGGGTTGCCTATAAGTTGTTTTTTAAATTATGTAGAGGATAGTAGAGAAGGTATTACAGACCATTTTACGGAAAATGCTTTCTTATCATCTTTTGGAGGAGGTATCGGAGGTACTTGGAGTGATGTTCGTTCATCTGGAACAAAGACATCTAAAGGCTCAGAAAGCACTGGCGTTATTCCTTTCATGAAAGTTGTAGATGCAGAAATGTTGGCGTTTAGCCAAGGAGTAACTAGACGGGGTAGTTATGCTGCGTATCTACATATGTCACACCCCGAGATAGAGGAATTCTTAGATGGAAGAAAACCAACAGGCGGAGATATTAACAGGAAGTTTACTAATCTCCATCATGCTGTTGTCGTTCCTGATTCTTTTATGGAGCTAATTCATAAAGCTAGTAAAGAAAAAGGATTTGATGATAGCTGGTCTTTGATAGACCCCCATACAAAAGCAGTAGTTAAAACTGTAAGCGCTAGAGCTTTGTGGGTAAAAATACTGCAAAATAGAATGGAAACAGGTGAGCCTTACCTAATGTTTGAAGACGCTGTTAATAATGATTTACCAGATTTTCAAAAAAGAAAAGGATTAAAAGTACATCATAGTAATTTATGTAGTGAGATTACTCTCGCAACAGATGAAGAAAGAACAGCAGTATGTTGTCTTTCTAGTGTCAATCTAGAGTATTATGATGATTGGAAGAACCATGGATCATTTATCCCTGACTTAATTCGTATGCTAGATAACGTATTAACCTACTTTATTAATAATGCACCGAGTCAGTTAGAAAAAGCCAAATTTAGTGCAATGAGGGAGAGAAGTATTGGATTAGGTGCAATGGGCTTTCATGCATACTTACAAAAAAATGATATACCATTTGAAAGCGGTCTAGCAGGTGGTGTAAATATGGAGATGTTCTCATATATTAAAGATAAAGCAGACCAAACTACTAGACAACTTGCAATAGAAAAAGGTGCGTGTCCTGATGATGATACAGCTTCTGTAAGAAATGCTCACTTATTAGCGATAGCACCTAACGCAAGTTCTAGTATATTATGTGGTAATACAAGTCCAAGTATTGAGCCTTTTAGAGCAAATGCTTACACACAGAAAACAAAAACAGGAAGTAACTTAGTAAAAAATAAATTCTTAGATGCACTCATCAAAGAAAAAGTTAGTCCTGAACTCTATGAAGAAACTTGGTCTAGTATTGTAGCAAATAAAGGAAGTGTACAACACCTAGATTTTCTAGATGATTGGAAGAAAGATGTATTTAAAACAGCGGTAGAAATAAATCAGTCATGGGTAGTAGAACACGCTTCGGTCAGACAACAATTTGTTTGTCAATCACAAAGCGTAAATTTATTTTTTCCACCTGATGTAAATAAAGCAGATTTACACAATGTACATATGTTAGCATGGGCTAAAAATTTAAAAACATTATATTACTTGAGAAGTGAAGCTATCAGTAGAGCTGATAATGTATCTAATCAAGCTAAAAGAGAGATAATTTTTGAGCAATCAGATTGTCTAAGTTGCGAGGGATAAATGGCAAACTTACTAGAAGAAAGAGAATATTATAAACCGTTTGATTACGGGTGGGCGTTTGAAGCCTACAAAAAACAACAACAAATGCATTGGATGCCTGAAGAAGTAACTATGGCAGATGATATTAAAGACTACAATCAGAATCTTACAGAGGATAATAGAAAGTTAGTAGATAATATATTTAGATTTTTTACACAAGCAGATGTAGATGTTTGCTGTGGATATGCTAAACATTATCTCCCTACTTTTAAAGCACCAGAAGTAAGAATGATGTTAGTGTCATTTGCAGCTATGGAAGCAGTTCATCAAGATGCGTATTCATCCTTGTTAGAAACATTAGGTAAATCTGACGATATTTACCAAGAATTTATGGATATACAAGAGATGGTAGAAAAGCATGAGTACTTATCTGACTTTAGTATGGATACACCACATAATATTGCCAAAACAATGGCAGTATATAGTGGGTTTACAGAAGGAGTACAGTTATTCTCATCATTCGCTATACTATTAAACTATCCTAGACATAATCTTATGAAAGGTATGGGACAAATAGTAACATGGTCAATACGAGACGAAACTCTCCATGTTGAGAATGTATCAAAACTTTTTAGAACATTTATATCAGAGAACCCTGAAATATGGACAGATAAACTAAAGTATGAAATCTACTGTGCTGCTGAAAGAGTAGTAGAGTTAGAAGATAAGTTCATTGATATTTGTTTTGATAAAGCAGAGATTCCAGATTTAACAGCAAAAGAAGTCAAAGAGTATATTCGATATATTGCTGACAGAAGATTATTAGGTCTGGGTATGAAGGCTATATTTCATAGTACTGTTAACCCTTTACCATGGATTGATATACAAGTAAACGCAGTTGAGCATACCAACTTTTTTGAAAACCGTGCTACAGAGTATGCTAAAAGTAGTACACAAGGAAATTGGCAGGATATATTTTAATGAGTACAATTACAATAGATGGAATCGAACATGATTCCGATAACTTCGATAACGACCAAAAAGCATTATATCATGCAATTCAATATTGTGATATTAAGTTAGCTGATGTACAAAACGAGACAGCAGCTATCAAAACAGCAAGACAAGCATATGTAAATGATTTGGGCAATAGTTTAAAAGAAGACTAATGGTTATATACATTGGGTACGACTCTAGTCAACCTGAAGCATATGCCGTATGTGAGGCTTCCATACGAAAATATAATGGAAGCCACACTATTAAACCACTAATAAAAGATAAGTTAGAAGTATATAATAGACCTTTTCAAAATGAAAGTACAGAATTTGCTTTTACAAGATTTTTAGTACCATACTTATCTGATTATCATGGATATGCACTATTTTGTGATGCTGATTTTATGTGGAAATGTGACCCGCAAGAAATAATATATCATGCTAATGAAACGCATGATGTATATTGTGTAAAACATCCCGACTTTCTAGTACCTTCTAGCAAAATGAATAAGAAAGTGAATACTTTTTATCCGAAGAAAAATTGGTCATCTTTAATGTGGTTTGATAATTCAAGGTGTAAAATCCTAAGTCCATACTATGTAAACCAAGCCCCAGCGGGTGCATTACATGAAATGAAATGGGCAAAATCAATAGGTAGTTTACCAGCAGAGTTTAATGCTATGGTAAATTACTATCATTTCAAAAATCCGAAAGCAATCCACTTTACAGATGGTGGACCGTGGCACGGCATAAACGACAACCTGGAATATTCAGAAGAATGGAACAAACTTTACGCAACCTTACAGAAAACAAATCAATAATACTTGTCGGCAACTCTGTCGAAATATTACAACATGATCTTGCTGACTATATTGAAAGTTTTGATACAGTTGTAAGATTTGGAAATGGTATTCCCCATAAAAACAAACAAAAAAATATCGGAAAAAGAACGGATATATGGGTTACTGGATTTTTAAGATATGGAAAACGAGATAGATTTCCTGATGCAAAAGTAATTCTTTTTAATCGTTCCCGAATACAC
>JGI10211J34971_10003869_pt1 | contig 11933 bp, 12 predicted proteins | sample Etolagsediment_FD_34971 | JGI IMG/M metagenome (IMG submission 34971)
AACTCTACCGCTTCAGTAAACTGAATCTGTTCTTCCATGTAAGGTGCAACCGCGGTCTCATAAACCTTATCTAAAACCGGTGACATAATAAACAGCGTTAAAAAGAGTGCCAATGCAATCAATACTTTTGTAGATGGCGTCTGCATCGTACCCAAGGCCTGCCTTAACAGAGCCAATACAATAATAATTCGCAAGAAAGAGGTCATTGCAATTAATGCTGCCGGCAACAGAGTAAGCCCGGTCATTAATAGCAATATCTGCATGGTGAGCGTATAGTCTTGATTGCCGGCCCCATCGGTTTCAACCGTAAACGCAGGCACGCCGGGCATCGCCCAAACAAAGAGAGGGAATAGCAGAAGTCCTAAAAACAGAACAAATTGACGGGATTTATAGGCAGGCCTGCTAATTTTCATAGGTTTAATCTTGCTCAGATTTCGCATTATCTTGGCCCTTTTTTTGACCCAATGCTTCTTGAAAACGTTGCGCAAAAGAACTGCCTAAAGGCTGGGATTCTTGAGCTTCAATATTTTCTGGTAATTGATGTAAAGTGGAAATACGGCTACTGGTGACCCCGACAAGAATCTGCTCTTTACCCACCTGGAGTAATAAAATTCGCTCTCTTTGACCAACCGAGAGTGCCCCTAATACTTTGAGATTACCATCGGCAACACCTGGGTATCGACCATAACGGCGAAGCATCCATGCAGCCAGAAATATAATCAATAAAACCAACACTAACGATAAGACGATCTGTAAAAAATAGTCACTTGGTTGCACCACCGACTCACCAACCTCTTTGACAGGTTCAACGGCTAATAATGCAGTTGAAAAACCAAACATCAAAAACGCAAAAAGAGGTTTAAAAAAACCTCTTAGAAAAGTCATTGCAAGTTGGCGGTGCCGATAACCTCTAATGTTATGCATTATTTGAGCTTCTTGATACGTTCTTGTGGGCTAATAACATCCGTTAAACGCACGCCAAATTTATCATTTATTACCACGACTTCACCGTGGGCGATTAAAGTACCGTTTACCAATAAATCAAGCGGCTCACCCGCTAAGCGATCCATTTCTACCACCGAACCTTGAGTATAAGACAGTAGGTTACGTATAGAAACTTTAGTGCGCCCAATTTCCAACTGCAACGTAACCGGAATGTCTAACAACACATCTAAATCGACTTTATCACGGCTGTCTCCACGGCTTTCAGCAAGCGCATCCAAGTCTGGTTTTCCGCCTACAAAAGCTTCAGCTTGCTCATTAAGCGCAGCACCCCAAGGATCATCCGAACTATCACCAGTCGCATCGGCTTGCTCGGACAGGGCTTCGCCCCAAGCACTTAAATCCTCTTCATCACTCATCGTACCACTCCTTAACGTTTTCTATCTTGCGCTCTTGATAAGCCGGATGATGAAATACATCCTCAATTTTAACCGCTTTTTTATTATTACTTTCGCCCAATTTACCTCGAACGATGGCAATACCTTCCGCTTTAACAGTCACCTGTTTAGGCATCTCAATTGGAATAATGTCGCCTTTTTCCATTTTCATTAAATCATTCATGTTCATCTTCAACTCGGCAAGATTCACAGACAGATCAATTTCAATATTTTTTGACTCTTCTTTAAGCGTACGTGACCAACGATTATCACTTTCACCCTGAAGGTTTTGCATGCCCTCTTCAAGCTTATCTCGAACCGGTTCGAGCATGGCATAAGGCATCACAATATCTACACGCCCTTCAACCCCTTCAAAACGAACATGAATTGGGCTAACGACAATCATATCGGTTGGATCAACAATTCCTGCAAATTTGGGGTTCATCTCAGAGTGCATGTACTCTATATCAATATCCATCACAGGGCCCCACGCTTTGCGTAAGTTCTCAGAAGAGATATCCAGAATACTGCGAACCATACTCATTTCAACAGGTGTGTATTCACGCCCTTCAATTTTGAAAGGCAACAGGCCTGTCCCGCCAAAGTAGATGTCCACAGCGGTAAAAATCAGCTTGGAGTCTAGCGTAAATAGCGACACACCATTCAAAGGGTTGATTCGATAAATATTCAAACTGGTGGGAACAAATAAATTACGTAAGTAATCAATCATCTTAATAATCTTGACTTCGCCTGGCGTTACCTCAACGCTGGACATAATCATCTCATTAAAATGACGCTGAAAACCTCGTGCAAAACGTTCGTTAATTATATCCAGAGCCGGCAGACGACCACGAACAATTCGTTCTTGGTTAGTAAAGTCATAGACTTTGGCCGACGCTGAATCGCCCGAATCATCATCTTCGGTATCAACATCACCACCGCCCATCCCTTTTAAGAGGGCATCGACTTCATCTTGGCTTAGAATATCATCCATGTTTAGACCTTATTGGAGCTGACTACTGCATTACAAAACGAGTCATATAAACGTCTTCCAGCAAGTCTGGGTAGATGTTATGTTTCTCTAAAATAGCACGAGCTGTTTTTAAAATTTCTTCACGTAACTTATCCGGCCCATCTGGCGTATTCAAATCGTTAAAGTGTTGGTTACGTAACAAACGTTGAATGTCATTTTTTAAAATAGGACGCAAATGCTCCATCTCACCGGCATCACCCACAATTTGAGGATAATAAGATAAAAACTTTAAATCAACGGCTAAAAATTTTGCCTGGCCGTCACCATTAAAATTCACAACAAATTTTTCCATTGTAAAATAAACGGGTGGTGAGCTTGGGGTAGGCGCTTCAAACTGCTTGAATTTAGGTGAATACTCTTTAGCATGAGTCTCTTCGCTAGCAAGCCCGTCACCGTCGCCATGCTCAGCTGAACCATGAATTTCAGTTTCATCAGATGCGTGATCTTTACCTTTATCACTACTCATCAATAGATAAACTAATACCCCAATTCCAACCATCATTAAAATTAGAATAACTAACAGAATAATGATAAGACCTTTACCACCACTCTTTTTTTTCTCTTCTACGACTTCTTCTGACATACTTTTCTACCCTTAAAGTAAGAAGTTAATGTGAAATTACTTCGAACTATTACAATCAACTAATTTGGTTAACACGATTATTGCCCTAATGGATTAATCAATTCTTTGCTTAAATCCTCTAAAACAGGCGCTTCACTTAGCGCACTCAAGCGCTGTTCAGCTTCTTTTGATAAAACAATAATACTAATACGTCTATTTCGTGGATTATACGGGTTTTCAGCATCAAATGGCACCGTATCAGACAATCCAACCACCTGGGCAATACGTTTGCTATCGACCCCACCTTGCAACAATAATCTTCTTGCTGCATTGGCACGATCTGCAGACAATTCCCAGTTGGTATATTCAGACTGATCGTGATACCCAGATGAGTCAGTATGGCCTGCAATACTAATTTTATTGCTTGTTTGAGCCATGACCTCACCCACCTCTTTAATTAACTTCATTGCGTAGTCTCGAGGAATATCGACACCTGAACCAAACATAGGGCGCTTACGATCGTCTAAAATTTGAACCTGCAATCCATTAGGCGTGATATCAATTTTTAACTGCTCTTTAAACTGGCTTAAATCTGGATCTTGATCAAGTTTCTGCTCNAAGCTAATTTTCATNGCTTCCATCTGNGCTTGCTCTTGNCCNTCTTTACCAGANCCATCTTCATCCCCTTCTGTTCCTTTAGGCGCATCCTTAAAGCCACCCATGTCTATCATGGAATCTGAGGACTGTCCTGCTTCATCCGATTCAACCAACTTCATCGGAGAAGCTTCAATGACGGTGGGGTTACGAAAATACTCCGCCATCGCCTTCATCTCTTCATCGTTTACTCCCCCTAGAACCCAGAGCATTAGGAAGAAAGCCATTGCCGCTGTCATGAAATCCGCAAACGCAATCTTCCATGCCCCACCATGCGCAACATGGGGGCACTTATTCAGTCGTTTGATTATTATGGATTGTTCATCACTCATACAATTTCTCGTTCAACATCCATTAAGATTGCTTAAATTTTTTCAATGTTATTTTTGAGTCTGAAGAAATTCATCAACTTCTTTAAAACTTGGACGAAGTGCACCAGGAACTGCTTTTCGCCCAAACTCAACCGCAACTTGCGGGGCATAACCATTTAAGTTCGCCATAAGACAAGTTTTGATCACACCGTAAAATGCACTCCCTGACTCAGCTCGGTTAGCTAAATCCGATGAAATCGGTGCCACAAAACCGTAAGCCACCAAAATACCTAAGAAGGTACCAACCAGTGCAACTGACATATGATGCGCAATTTCCATCGGGCCGGCATCAAGATAGGTCATAGTCACAATAATACCCAGTACCGCGGCTACGATACCGAAAGCAGGCAAACCTTCAGAGACCTTGCCAACGGCAGCAGAGGGCAGTAATGCTTCATGGTGATGCAAATCCATCTCCAAAATCATTAAATCTTCCAGTTGGTAAGGGTTAGATGCACCACTAATCATTAATCGGAGATAATCACAAATAAAATCAACAGCGTGATGATCTTTAGCTACTAAAGGTGCACTGTTAAATAGTTCACTTGAATGGGGGTCTTCCACGTCGGCTTCAATCGACATTAATCCTTCGCGACGAGCTTTATTGAATAAACGAAACATCAAGCCTAACAGCTCCATATGCAACTCTTTGGTCACAGGGTCTGGTTTTGCCAAACCGAGACCACCTGCAAAGCCTGCTTTAACAACCCAACCTGGATTAGCGATGATATAAGCACCCAAAGCACCACCACAGATGATTACCACCTCTAATGGTTGAATTAGGATTCCGAAACTACCATGGGGTAAATATCCCCCTAACAGCGTTCCGACCACGATAAGTGTACCCACTATTGCTTTCATACAAAGGTTACCTTGTTTTTATCTCTTTTCATTTACACACTCTTATTCAACTGGCTATCAAGAACGTTGAATTAATCCGGAAAGCCCTTCTTGAGCGCTTTTTAATTGCACTAGATTNTCTTCAATGGCATGCAGTGCTTCACTCACANAAGCCGCNTGAGACTGTGTCGCTTCNACTCGACCTTGACCATGTTCCATGACGNTTACGGCATTACGAGCGCGTTGCTGNAACTCTTCAATAATGGTTTGAATTTCAGTCGTCGCTTTTTGGGTTTTACCNGCCAAGATACGAACTTCATCCGCGACCACTGCAAANCCTCGACCATGCTCACCAGCGCGTGCTGCTTCAATGGCCGCGTTCAATGCCAATAGATTGGTTTGCTCNGCAATATCGCGAATTAATACCAATACNGTTCCNATGTTATTACTATCTGNTTCCAGCTGTTTAATNACCCCTGAAGCGTGTGCCACTTCATCCGTTAGACCGCTTACTTCACTAATTACATTGCCTACCGACTCCATTCCGCGAGATGAACCCTTACCAAGTTGCCCAACCACAATAGCCAACTGATCCGACATCCCCATCAACTCAGTATTATCAAATGCCACCACCGGAGAAGCACTGATTTCCGATTGTTGAGCAAAGCACCCAGCCAGTGCTTCGTTTAACTCTTCAACTTGATTTTCTAAATCAGACACTCGGCTCTCAGCATGCGCCTTTTGAACATTTGCACGCGTCACTTGATCATGTGCCAATTCTAACAGTTGGTTTAGGTGTCCAAGCAATTTAGGGTCCGTGTTTTCAGATTTTAAGATGGTATCTAAGGATTCATGATGCAAAACCGATTTAATATCATCTAATAATTCAGCTTGTTGACAAACGCCCGATGCATTACACCAAAACAAATAAACCAATGCTCCTACAAAAACAGCGGTAATTCCGGCTGTGACAATGACCATGCCCATCGTAGACATTCCAAAGTCACCTGCAAATGCACTGGTGGGAGCAATCATCAACAATCCTAACCAAACGTTCAATATTTTCATTTCTTTGATGCTCCTAAGCGTAATAATCTACTACATTATCGGTTGAATGGACGATGATGTCAGATAGATTGTCTCCCCTACCTTCATCACCCTCACCTTTTAAAGAGGGAGAGGCCTGCTGATTTTCAGAACCTTCCTTTTCAGATTCTGAAAACTGCTTTTGATCATTAACATCAACCGAACCCAAATTTATTCCTGACTGTTCTAACATTTCTCGCAATCTTGGCACAGCAGCCTCAATTGCCTCACGAGTAATACCATGCTGTGCAGTCATCACCACATTTACCTTTTGATCCTTATCAATCTGCAAGCGCACTTGAACTGGCCCTAATTTTTCCGGATTAAGTGTAATTTGAGCCTGTTGTATTTGTTGGTTAGCCATATAAACAACGCGCTGCCCTAAAGCCTGCCCCCACTTTTGATGCGTGACAGGCAAACCGATAGATTGTAACCCAAGCGGCAACTGCGCTCTGGTTTCAGTGCTACTTGATGGCGTATTTAATCGAACATTTTCTGAATTATTTAATGTCTGACTGGCCACTCGCTCCCCAAGTAAAGTATTAAATTGACGTTCAACTTGTTGCTCACGAACCGTCTGAGTATTTTGTGAAGCCAGTTGCGACATATTTACAAATTGTTGTTGCGAAGCTTGACCACGACTTTGTTGTCCGGAGTCTTCCGAACTTGAATGTCTTTGCATCGTTGTGTTCTGGGTGGCGGGCTGTTCTGATGATGCATTCAATTTAATTGCACGCGCCTCTTGGCGCAATTCGCTTGTTCGATCGCCAAGCTTATCTGCACCGCCAGAAACCAAACCTTTTTCAACCACCTCATCAGGGGTCACTACATTTTGTCCTAAAACGAAATTTTCATTAGGTGTGGATGCCTCTAGCGGTTGATTTTCGTTAAACGCCTGTGATTCAGAAACATCTGAAGTCACTTCAGAGATGGGCAATTCACTCACTTCAAGTCCAATAATATGACTTTCATCTCCTTGCACAACAGCACCGAGCGAATCAACTAAAGGCTGATCTAAAGTATCAACGTCTTCTAAACTTAGGCTTTTAACACTCTCTGAACTTAAAACTTGAACCTCTTCAGAAGAGGTAGCCAGCAGTAATTCCGATTTAATATCAGTGAGGCCACTCTCTTGAGAGCTAAGCAAAGCGCTTAAATTAGAGCCGGTTGAGCTCAACTTGGCACTTACAACCTGCAAACTCTGAGACCCTTCCGTCACGTCATCGAAACTAGACAATGAAGGGCTTAACGTATCTAACACCTCTACCAACAAATCCGCTGGTAGCTCTTTTAAAAAAGGCTCTACTGAAGAGTCGTTATTTATATTGTCGCCAGTACTTAATTTAGCCGCTCTACTTTGAGGCAGATTGGAGTGCAGCAACTCTGCAAAACCAGACGAATTCGGCAAAGATTGCCGTTTTGAACTCTCTGTTAGTATCACAGCAGTTTGAGTTGATTTAGAGACCATCAGTTCTAACATGGTTATTGCACCGAATATCAGTTTTAGTTAAGGAACAGATAGCAATACCCATGCCGCAAATTAAAATTGTTATTTTTTTGGGAAATTACGTGAGAAAGCTTGGCTCGACAAATCATCCAGAAAACTTTGCTCTTGCTTATCTAGGCAGGCCTGTCTATTTTGTTTGAGCTTCAATAGAAGCTTTTGCAATGCTTTTGCTCGTGCTCGCTTCTCTATCCAAGCTTCTTTAGCTCGCTCAACAACCTCTTTAAATCTTTCCGTTTTAGACTCTTCACTGTGAATCGCGTGATGCAACTTTCCAACAAAAGCTTGAGTAGATAGCATCTGAATAGAGGTAAGTGTTTTGTCTAAATTTTGATTCGCATAATCATCAACATAGGAACGCAACGAGTCTAACTGCTCTAGATGCTGATCAAATTGCCCCTGAACAGTCGAAAACGTTTCAAGTGCCTTTGACTCTTCAGCCTCAGACAACTCGACTAAGGTTTCTATTTTCTCTATTCTAGAGCTCACAATATTCCCTGTTGATAAACTGCAATATAAAAAGAGCGACCTTTAGGAAAGCGCTTTTGAAAGTTGCTCAACGCTTTTAGCAACATCAAACGACTCGTTAATCGCCTGAGATAAGTAAAGGTTGAGTGTTGGATATTTAGCAACAGCACGATCAATATTTAGATCACTGCCTTTTCGATAAGCACCCACATTGATTAAATCTTGGTTTTGTTGATAAACGGAATACAACTGCTTAAATTTACGTGCATCAGCGAGCTGACGAGTGGAGGCGACATCCACCATCACACGACTGATAGAGGCTTCTATGTCAATTGCTGGGTAACGTCCCGAGTCAGCAATTGCACGTGACAGCACAATGTGGCCATCAAGCACACCACGCGCCGAATCCACTACCGGATCAGTTTGATCATCCCCTTCTGCTAAAACCGTATAAATCGCGGTAATTGAACCCGCACCAATCTGACCATTTCCGGCTCTTTCAACCAACTGTGGTAATTTTGAAAAGACCGACGGTGGATAGCCCTTACTGGCAGGTGGCTCCCCTACTGCGAGTGCAATTTCGCGCTGCGCTTGCGCAAAACGAGTTAAAGAGTCCATTAACAACAAGACATGTTGCCCCTGATCTCTAAAATGCTCAGCAATAGCCGTTGCCAACATCGCACCGTGCAAGCGCATTAAAGGTGGATCATCAGCGGGTGTAGCAACCACAACGGCCCGCTTCAACCCCTCCTCTCCCAGGTTATTACGGACAAAATCGTTGACCTCGCGACCACGTTCACCAACTAAACCTACCACAACGACATCAGCATCGGTATAACGTGTCATCATGCCGAGTAAAACACTTTTTCCCACCCCGGTACCCGCCATTAAACCAACACGCTGACCTCGACCTAATGTCAATAAACCGTTAATGGCACGAATACCGACATCAAGCGGTTTTTCGATTGGCGCGCGTTTTAATGGATTGATTCTACGGCCAGATAAAAGAACTTCGGTGTCCGTTTCAATTGGCCCCTTACTATCTAAAGGCTGTCCTGAACCATCCACAATCCTTCCCAGCATAGAGGAACCAATTTTCACTTTAACCCCGCCTAAGATAGGCGTCACCTTTGCATTGGGCGCTAAGCCTTGCGTGTCACCAATCGGCATCAAAAATAAGCGATCATCATGAAAGCCAACCACCTCTGCTTCAATTGGCCCGCCTTGACTGCTTTGCACTTGACAGCGTGATCCAACAGGCGCAAAAGTCCCTACAACCTCAAGCGTCATGCCAACCATCCTAACTAAACGACCTGAAACCACAAGCGAGGAAGGTAACGAAATCTGACCCGAAAGCTTATCAAGCCGATCGGTTAAAAAATCATTTAATTCATCAGATACGTTCATTAAAGTTGCCTTATGAGTGTAAATTAAAGTCTAAAGGTAGAAGTAAACCGTTCAAGAAAGGAGTGTGTTAATAGAAAAGGGTTAACGAATTTAGAAACAAGTTTCTAAGGAAATTTAGTCTGTTTTTTCTGCCACCGCCTGCGCTTCCAACTTAACGGACATACTTTCAAAACGGTTTTTCCAATTATGCTCAATTGATGAGAAATTTTGTTTTACTTGGCAAGTTCCAACGGAAACTTTATCACTTGCTTTAACCGACCAGTGCTCAGAAAAACCCGTTTGAATCGATTCAATCAATTCAAAATCTGCAGGGTTTAATTCAATTACCAAAGGCGATAAGTCATCGTCAAGCACCTCTACTGCCTGATGAATAGCCTGCATAATCCACTCTGGCTTTTCTGTGATTTGTTGCTGAATAACCTCTTCAGCTATATGCAGTGCCAGTGAGGAAACATGCTCAAATACCTGATTTTTTATCAACTTGTAAGGGGCATTAAGGGATGTTAACAGGGCTTCCAAACACTCTATTTTGGCTGAAAGCTGAGTTTCAGCCTCTGCTATTGTTATGTCTCTAGCCTCTTGCTCTCCAAGTTTCTTACCTTCATCATAACCTGCGTCAAAACCGGCTTTTTTTGCCTCTTCGTAAGCCTCTTTTTTTAAGATTTCGGTTTGACGATTAATTTCAGGTTGAAGTTTTTTTTCAATTTGAGAATAAACCTCACGCTCTCGAGCCTGAACCTGACTATCAACTTCTTTTACAAAGTTCTGCATTGCCCAAGCGTGCACTTCAGGAGTTGCCACCTCTGAAGCAGGAATAATACTGGCGACCTCTTGTGGCGCTTCATCTATTTTGGTATTCGGATATTCAGATGCTTTGAAGTGGCTAGACATTTAGACAAATTCCTCACCACCGCCTGGCATTAAGATTTTCTCTTCATCTGCTAAACGACGTACCGTTTGAATAATTGTACGTTGCGCCTCTTCAACTGCACTGAGTTTAACTGGGCCACCAGATTCTAAATCATCACGCATAATATCGGCTTGGCGTTTTGAAACATTGGCCAAAAACTTCTCTTTGAGCGCGTCATCAGCCCCCTTAAGGGCCAATATAAGAACATCGCTCGGAATTTCGCCAACAATCGTCTGAATACCTCGAGCATCAATACCCTCAATATCATCAAACACAAACATTTTATCTTGAATGCCTTTACTGACCTCATCGTGCTCAATGGCAATATCATCAAGAATACGAGAGTCTACGCCACTGCCCACAAGGTTTAATATTTCTGCCGCGCGCTTCTCACCACCAATGGTCGCAAGCTTACCACCCTCGCCATCACTTGAGGCACCTTCGAGTACATCATTCAAGTCAAACAAGGCTCTAGGTTGAATTGTCGTTAGAGTGGCAATACGGTATATAACTTCGGCCTGAAAACGCTCGGGAATACCTCTTAAAACCTCTGCAGCTTGTTCGGCATCAAAATACGACAAGACAATCGCAACCACCTGAGGGTGTTCATTACGCAACATATTCGAGATAGTTGATGGGTGCATCCATTTTAGCGCTTCAAGACCTTTAACCTGATCACCCAGTAACGCAGCATCCATAAGGTGGCCACCGCCTTCACCAAGCGCATCCGCCATAAGGGATTGCGCATATTCACTTGGATTAACACCTAGTACATCTTCCCCCACATCGTCTACAAAACGTTGCATAACATTGTGAATATCATGCCGCCCGATATTGTCCACAGAAGTCATCGCAGACCCTAACCTTTGGACCTCTCTAGGGTTTAAATGTTTCAAGATTTGTGCGGCATTCTCTTTACCTAAAGCAAGAAGAAACACTGCGGCGCTGTCGGTTCCACTTAAATCTTTTGAATCGGTCACTTCTTCAATGGCAGAATCAGGCATACTATTTTTCCTCAGTCATCCACTGTTTCATAATATGAGCGGCCATTTTTGGATCTGCAGCCACCATGGTTCTTACTTTCTCAAGTAATTCACGTTCTTCATTTGAGTCCGCAATGGAGTCCGCTGCGGTCTGCTCAACTTCTTCATTCATTTTTTCAAGCGCCGCAGAAATCTCATCGACATTCTCGAGCTGCTCTTCTTCTTCAGCGACATCTTCCGGATACTCAAGCACGCTGACCTCTTTCTTAGAAAGGTCTCTTAACATCGGTCGAATCACACCAAAGATAATAATGAGTACGGCTAAACCAGCCAATAACTGCTTAACCAAATCCCAGAACCAAGACTCTTGCCATACCGGCATGGTTTCTAACTCTTCCACTGGTGCAATGACAAATGAGGCGTTCACGACCGTTAAGGTATCACCGCGTGCTTCATCTAAGCCAACAGTATCACTCACTAACTGGCGATAACGCAGTAACTCTTCATCCGTCATTGCTGTTCGCACAATATTACTTTCTTCGTCTAATACTACTTTATCATCTAACACAACCGCTACTGATAGGCGGTGAATATTGCCAACAGAGTTTTTGGTATGGCTAATGGTTCGATCTAATTCATAATTCTTAGTTTTCTTTTCTGTGGAGTTACGAAGATTAGGATCATTTTCTGCTGTATAGCCCTCTTCAGGCGCCAAACCTGCTCTTGGCGGCTGATT
>JGI10211J34971_10003871_pt1 | contig 11932 bp, 11 predicted proteins | sample Etolagsediment_FD_34971 | JGI IMG/M metagenome (IMG submission 34971)
GCACGGTGAACGTGACCATTCATAACGACATCCATTCTCCTACGGCCATCGATTCCCATGCTGCCATTGATACTCATGCTGCCATCGATTCCCATGCTGCCATTGATACTCATGCTGCCATCGATTCCCATGCCGCCACCCATGACCCCATCGAGATTAGCCGAGGATCGCAACAAGGATTCGGACCACGAACTGAGGCCCTGAGGTTTCACCTGAAGTCGTTTTCCCTTTCTGGCCGAGAACCATCTCATCAACCCGAGTCCAAACCGCGGAGGAAGCAGACCCTGATAAATTGCCACGAACAGCGGATGCCGGATGATACGATGGAAGAGGGGTCTTGGGTACTGGAACTGCGGGTTAGCAAGTCCATCGCCATGATGCATAAAGACTCTGAGCCCGTCCAGGTCGATGATTTTGTACTCCGATTGCAGGTCAAATCCAAGGGTTGCAAAGTGCCCGCGCGTCCAGTTGTCGTGATTGCCAGTGATATAGGTAGTGTGGCGTCCAGTAGTTGCATGATAGGAGGCGAACGCATTTAGGATCTCAGCGCCAAGTTTTGGCTGCCAGCCTGGATACTCCATCCAGTAGTCAAACAGATCTCCGAGGATATGAATCTGCAGATCTTGCTTTTCCGCATATTGGAGGAGCCCCTGCAGTGCATGGCGAATGTGATGCTCTTTCTGAGGAGCATGACGGCCAATATGGACATCGGATAGAAAGAGGTGGGTCATCAGGCCTTCTAAATTTTTCGCTCGATGATGTAGGAGGTCAGATGGGAAAAATCGTCCAGGCCACGTTCCACAGGCAGTGACCGAAGCAGTTGTTCTGCCTTTTCGGTGTACTCTAGCATTCGCTCCTGAGATTTCCGGATGCCGCCATGTTCATGTACAAATTCGACGATCTCCCGTATATCGCGGCTTGTTTTTTTGCGCTTACGCATTTTCCGGCGAATGGCACGTTGCCCCGCTGCAGATTGCTGTTCGAGAGCCTTGATGAGCGGCAATGTAACTTTGCGCTCTTTGATGTCGTTTCGTTTGGGTTTGCCGATGTCATCCAGCCCGTAGTCCAGCAGATCGTCTTTAATCTGAAAGGCAATTCCAATGTTCATACCTACCTCGCGCATAGTCTGGTTGATATGTTGATCATCGGTGACCGAGCGAACCCCGCATTCACAACAAGCAGCGATGAGGCTGGCAGTTTTCTCGGAGATGATCTGAAAATAGCGCTCTTCGGTCATGTTGAAGAGCCGGGCGGTTTTGAGTTGCCGTAGTTCTCCTTCGCTCATGAGCCGTACCGCGTTGGAAAGAATCTGCAGAAGGTCGTACTCTTTATGGTCCAGGGCGATGAGAAGCCCTTTGGACAGGAGGAAATCCCCTAACAGTACACCGGCTTTGTTCTTCCATAACCGGTTGATGCTGGAAAAACCACGCCTCTGATCCGATTCATCCACTACATCATCGTGAATAAGGGTTGCGGTGTGCAGCAACTCGATCATGGTGGCTGCAATATAGGTACGGTTCGTGATGGGGCCGAACATGCGAGCAGACATCATCACCAGAGTGGGGCGGATCTCTTTCCCTTTTTGGCGGAGAAGATAGCGCAGAATAGAATCCAGTACCCGTACGTCGGTATTTACTTGCTCTTTAAAGAAGGATCGAAACTCGGTGAGATGTGCCTGAACCGGTTCTGTAATCTCCCGGAGTGATTGCGGATTTCCGATGGTTTTTTTGATGATAGGTTCCTTCTGCAGGAGTGCAGTTTCATGCATGTTTGGATTCCGTTAAGTCCTGTGAAAATAAGAGAATTACGCATAAAATGAAGATGTAAATTTTTCATAATCTGTCTGCAGAGTGTCCCTGAAATGTTTTATCTTCAGTCCGAAAATTGTACCCCGGTTGGGAATCGGTAAAACGTTCTAGCGAACCGTTTCTGCTCGTTTCCTTTCGGGACACTTTGTGAAGTACACATTGTGCAGTTTATATTGTGCAGAATACGTAGTAATTGTACAGAATACGTAGTACAGTACACGCAGTACATCTTGTATAGTCAATTTTGTTAAGTGTGAAGTAGTTTACAGTATGCAACATTGTTGAAGTGAGAATACCTTCAAAAAGTTCAATAGGTTGCAATATACATTCACAGGTTGCAATACACATACACAGGTTGCACTACACATTCATTCGAAATAACGATCAACCAAATCATCATTAGCTCTATGGCAAATATCAACAAGATCAAAGGAAGAATTGGAATTTTGACGGGCGGAGGAGATGTCCCGGGACTCAATCCAGCAATTCGCGGCGTGGCGATGCGTGCAATTCGGGAAGGATATGAGGTGATCGGTATTCGTCGCGGCTGGGGAGGGATGATCGATCTGGTACGTGATGAGCAGGCAGACAACAGTAAGAATTACATCACACTGGATGAAAATGCCGTGATCCGGGCGGCACGGACAGGTGGAACGTTTCTTCACACCTCGAGAACCAACCCGAGCAAGGTAAGCCTGAAGGATATGCCCGAGCAGTATAAAGGTAAATACACTGACGACATTAATGATCTTACGGATGAGGTTCTAAAGAATCTCGATTTTCTGGGCATCGATGTGATGATCCCGATAGGTGGAGATGATACGCTGAGCTACGGAGTTCGTCTGCATCAGGAGGGCTTCAATGTGGTGGCCATACCGAAAACAATGGATAACGATGTGCCTGGCACGGATTATTGTATCGGCTTCAGCACCTGCATCTCGCGAACGATACAGCTGGCGAACGATTTGCGAACGCCTACCGGATCCCACGAACGATTCCTGGTGATGGAAGTATTTGGTCGTTATGCTGGTTTTACGGCCATTTTACCAACTCTTGCCGGTGCAGCAGACCGATGCCTGATTCCGGAGTATGAGTTTGATGTGGATGATCTTGCACGTCTGATGGTAGAAGACCGGCGCAACAGTAAAAGTAATTACTCCTCTGTGATGATTTCGGAGGGCGCCAAGATGAAAGGTGGCGAGATGATGTTTGAAGGTGACGAAGCCGACGCTTACGGCCATAAAAAGCTGGGAGGTATTGGGGATGCGGTTGCTCGGGAGCTTAAGAAGCGATCGGCAGCCTACAATGGTGGCCGCGAAATCGGAATCATCAATCAGAAACTTGGTTATACGGTACGCGGTGGTGCACCTGATGCTATCGACTCCATCGCGCCGATGGCGTTTGGTAACATTGCCCTGAACAAAATTATGAAGGGTGAATTTGGCCGTCTTGTGGTCTTGAATGGCGGACGATACGGGGATGTCCCGGTTGATATCGTGACCAGTACCAAAAAACTGGTGAACATCGATCTATACTACGATAAGAACCGCCTGCGTCCTCGATATGATGTATTTGAGGATCAGCCGCTCTTTATCATGGCAAGCCAGGTCATTAGCAAATGATTGTTGCAGATCTGACGCAGGCCACATCGTTTCTGGAGGAAAATGGGTTATTCTCGGCCCGGGAGAAGGCACTCGAAGCGTTCCGCACGGTGCAAAACCGTACCTGCAGAGGCGCAGAGTGGTTGGGCTGGCGAAGAGTTCTAAGTGAACCGGATGATGCACTCCTGGATCGGATCGATACCCATGCTCGCAAGATTCGTGAGCAGGCAGATCTGTTTATCGTTTGCGGGATCGGGGGGTCCTATCAGGGTGCCAAAGGGATCTTGCATGCATTAAAGAAACCCTTTCACCAGCGGCCGGACGAGCCGGAAGTGATTTTTGCGGGTCAGCATCTGGGAGGACGGTATTTGGCTTCCCTGATAGAATATATGTCGGCTCCCAAAGCGGACGGATCCCCCAAAGAGGTGGTGATCAATGTGATATCGAAGTCGGGTACTACGCTCGAAACCGCCATTGCGTTTCGATTGCTCCGTGAGTGGATGGAGGAGCGATATGGTGTGGATGCCGGTGGCAGAATTATCGCTACAACAAGTCCTCAGGGCGGTGTGCTGAATCGGTTGGCTGAGGCGAACGGCTACGAGAAGTACGTGATTCCTGACGATGTCGGCGGACGCTTTTCTGTGTTAACGCCGGTAGGTCTGCTTCCGGTTGCGGTTGCCGGCCTGGACAGCAAGACCCTTTTCTACGGGGCGGTAGGAATGTTTGAATCTTTGGAGAGGGATCCCGGCAATCTACTCGATTATGCAGCGGCCCGCTACCGGTTCCATGAGGAGGGGATTGCTCTCGACCTGATCTCGAGTTTTGATCCGGAGTGGCGGGAAATGATCGGTTGGTTGCAGCAGCTTCTTGGAGAGAGTGAAGGGAAGGAGGGAAAGGGGCTGTTTCCGGGGGTAGCATCCTACACAACCGATCTGCACAGTATTGGCCAGATGGTGCAGCAGGGACAGCGTAATCTGCTGGAAACGATGTTGCGTATCAGGCGCCCCATGTCGGATCTTTTGATTCGTGAACGTGAAGGGAACGTGGCAGGAGTGGATGATGGCCTGACCTATCTGGAGGGAAAATCATTGCATCAGATCAACCAAAGTGCAGAGGATGGAACCATTCGCGCACATGTAGACGGCGATGTGCCGGTGATTCAGTTGATGGTGGATGCCATGGGTGAACAGCAGTTAGGAGAATTCATCTATTTTTATGAACTTTTCACAGCAGTATACGGTACGATGCTGGGTGTAAATCCGTTTGACCAGCCAGGTGTTGAGGCCTATAAAAAAGCGATGTACCAGCAACTCGGAAAGCCTTCGTAGTTAGCGTAGACCATTCATCCGAGTAGTCTTGGTTTTAGGTGTGATGACTTTCAGACATAATCATTTCCACGGGCAAGGTTTATGAGTGAGCAAAATTCCACAGTAAAAAATCGATATGTGGCGGTGGCCGGAAATATCGGTGCCGGTAAGTCCTCACTCACGGGGCTTTTGGGGAAAAAGTTTCAGTGGGAAACATTTTTTGAATCGGTGGATGATAATCCATATTTGTCGGATTTTTATGAGGATATGCGACGGTGGAGTTTTAATCTGCAGATCTATTTTCTTTCGAGTCGTTTCCGCCATCAAAAAGAGATGCTGGAATCTAGCAGAAGTCTGATTCAGGATCGTACCATCTATGAAGATGTGGAGATTTTTGCGAAGAATTTGCATCGTATGAATCTCATGAGCGATCGTGATTTTAAGAACTATTCGGCTCTGTTTCATCAGATGAGTTACTATCTGCGGCCTCCGGACCTGCTAATCTATTTACGGGCGGATGTTCCGACGCTGGTACGGCAAATTCAAAACCGCGGTCGGGACTATGAAAATACAATTCGGATTGAGTATCTGGAGAGTTTGAACACCTTGTACGAGGATTGGATTTCTCGTTATCCCCATGAAAAACTGATTATTGACACCGATCATCTGGATTTTGTGAACCGGGAGGAGGACCTGGGGAGTGTGATCCGGCTTGTAGAGCAGCGTTTGTTCGGTTTGTTTTAAATTGCTTTGATAAAAGGAGTTTGTTATTTTACCGTGCTATTAACACGAAGACAAATGACACTCCGATTTTCGATTTCTTCAATACCTCAGGGAAAGAGCACCAGAGCGGTGACGTTGCAGACGGAGGATCTGCCCGAATTCCCGGAAGATGTTGTTTTTTCAGGGGGTCAGTTGGTGCTGAATTTTGAGAAAACCGACCATTTCCTGAAGGCTGATTGCTCAGTGGAGGCAGAGGTCACGCTTCGGTGTGATCGTTCCCTTCGTGAGTTTCAGAAGAGTGTACGTGCTACGTACATGATTCTTTTCAAGCCAGACGTACTGGAGGAAACAGAAACGGAGCAGTCTGCTATTCGCCAGATTCATCCGGGAGACACGGAGATTGATCTGTCCCGGGAGATACGCGATACGATTTTACTCAGTTTGCCACTTCAGCGTGTTCATCCGGACTATATCGGTGAAGATGGAAAAATTAAAGAATATCAAACCAAAACTTTTGGTACCTTTGGCGATTCCGAAAATGGGACGGACCCGCGCTGGGACGCACTCAAAAAGCTTTCGGAACAAAGCGAACAAGGAACAGACGGCACATAATATTTTCAATAACGATTGAGATCCATTTATTCATCGGATCCATCAAACAGATAGAACGAACCAATGGCACATCCTAAACGAAAAACTTCCAAAGCAAGAAGAGACAAACGCAGATCCCATCTGTCACTGGATTCTATGAATCTCGTAAAATGCGACAATTGCGATGCACTTCACCGACGACATCACGTTTGCATGTCTTGCGGCTACTACAAGGGTAGTGCCGTAATCAATATGGATTCATCCAGGTAATCACGCCAAAACCAGAACCGATGATCATTGCTGTCGACGCAGTAGGTGGTGATTTTTACCCAAAAAACCCCATTACCGGAGCTCTTCGGGCGATGGAAGAGAATCCGTCTGTCAGCATTTTATTTGTGGGTCCGGAAAATATGATCCGCAACGAGCTTGCCTCACTTGAGTATGATACCTCGCGGGTCGATATCCTTCATGCGCCGGAAATTGTGACCATGGAGGACACTGCGTCGGTTGCCATCAAAACGAAACCGTATTCATCGATTACCGTGGGAATCAAAGCCCATCAGCAAGGGCGTTGCGATGCGTTTGTGAGTGCTGGAAACACCGGCGCATTGCTCGCTGCTTCTACGATCTTGCTCGGCAGGCTGAATGGAGTACTGAGATCTACCATTGCGGCTACGTTTCCAACGCTGAAAGGTCCCGCACTGTTGATCGACGCTGGGGCCAACCTCGAACTTCGCCCCGAGATGTATTACCAGTTTGCCAAAATGGGCAGTATTTTCAGTGAAGTGATTCTGCAGCAGGAGTCCCCAACCGTAGGTCTTGTGAATGTAGGGGAGGAGCGGGAGAAGGGAACGGATATCCACAAGGAAGCCTACAAGATGTTGGAAACACTCGATAACTTTGCAGGCAACATTGAGGGGAAGGATATTTTATGCGGTACCACCAATGTCTTTCTAACGGATGGATTTACGGGTAACATCATTCTGAAATTTGGCGAATCTATTCCGGAGATGCTCAAATTGAAAATTGCTCAGACCATGAAAGAGCAAAAAGTTGATGAAGCAACACAGAACATTGTATACAAACTTCTGAAGGAGTCACTCAGCGGATTTGATTACCAGGCCATCGGGGGCGTTCCCTTCCTCGGCGTTAACGGAGTAAGTTTAGTCGGCCACGGAAACAGCTCCCCGGCGGCCATCACCAATATGATCCACAGTGCAGTAAATTGCATACGGCACCGGCTCAATGAACGAATTGTAAGTTCTCTACACTAACCAGGTTCAGCAAACAGACAGCCGGTTTTTCAAACGAACCCATCCATTATGTCAAAACGATATGCCGGGATAACAGGTACGGGACATTATGTACCTGAGTATGTGCTCACCAATCAGGAACTCGAAACCATCGTAGATACCAACGATGAGTGGATTCGAACCCGAACAGGAATCAGGGAGCGGCGCATCCTAAAAGATAAAGATAAAGCGACCTCCTTCATGGCCACACGTGCGGCAGAGGAGGTGCTGGAACGTACCGGTACCGATCCAAAGGAGATTGACGTAATTATCGTGGCCACCGTTACCCCTGATTATATGTTTCCGGCTACGGCCTGTCTGGTACAAAAAAATATTGGGGCAACGCGAGCCTACGCATTTGATATGCTGGCTGCCTGTTCCGGCTTTTTATTTGCATTAACGACCGGTAGCAATATGATTGAATCCGGCCGTGCACAGAAAGTTTTGGTCATCGGTGCGGATAAGATGAGTTCCATTGTTGATTATACAGACCGGAACACCTGTATCCTTTTCGGCGATGGGGCCGGCGCTGTTCTACTCGAAGCCTTTGAGGAGGAGACCGGAGTGATCGATTATGTACACTATACAGACGGTGACGATCAGTGTCTGTTGTATCAGCCGGCTGGTGGAAGCAAAAGGCCCGCCTCCCATGAAACCGTCGATCTTCATTTACACTCATTGCGTCAGGACGGGCGGCCGGTATTTAAAAAAGCGACCGAGGGTATGGCAGACGTTTCTGCGGAGATCATGCAGCGGAACAATCTCACCGGTGAGGATGTGGACTGGCTGGTACCCCATCAGGCAAACCTCCGAATAATCTCGGCTACGGCAAACCGGATGGGTCTGGATCCCTCGAAGGTGATGATCAACATCGATAAGTATGGAAATACAACGGCTGCAACCATTCCACTGTGCCTGTATGAGTGGAGTGACCGCTTGTCGAAAGGAGATAAGCTGGTTCTAACTGCGTTTGGCGGGGGGCTCACATGGGGAGCGACCTACGTAAAATGGTCCGTGTAAAAAATCCAACATGGATGACAACTAAGACGAGAGCNTCAATGAAAACAGCAATTTTGTTTCCCGGACAGGGATCCCAGACGGTNGGCATGGCCAGGGATCATATGGAAACAGATGATCAAATGCGNACTCTTTTTGAGCAGGCCAATGAGATTNTTGGGTTTGATTTGACCCGGCTGATGTTTGAAGGNCCTGCCGAAACGCTGATGCAGACTCAATACACGCAACCGGCCATTTACCTGCACTCCTATGCATTGTATCGGTCGCTGGCCGAACGTGGTACAATTCGGGGTGATGTAATGGCAGGGCATAGTTTGGGGGAGATAACAGCGCTTGCAGCTGCCTCGGTTTTGACGTTTGAAGATGGATTACGCCTGGTGGCAAAGCGGGGGAGCCTAATGCAGAAAGCCGGGGAGGAGCGCGAGGGAGCAATGGCGGCCATCATCGGAATGACGGCGGAAGCAGTACGGCAAATCTGTTCGGAGGCTTCCGGACAAACTGGACTCATTGTTGTGCCTGCAAACGACAATTCCGAAGGCCAAATGGTTATTTCCGGAGATCCGGCCGCAGTGGAAAAAGCAGCGGAACTGGCTCGGGCTGCTGGTTGCCGACTGGCAACCATGATTCCTGTGAGTGGTGCATTTCATTCCCCGCTTATGGAGCCCGCCAAAGATGCATTTCGCGAGGTGTTGCAGCCGGTTACGTTTGCAGATGCCAAGGTGCCTGTATATAGTAACTACTCAGCAACGTGTACAACAAACGGTGAACGTTTGAAAGAGAACTTGTTGTTGCAATTAACAAACCCGGTTCGATGGAGGGAAACCCTGCTGGATATGTCGGGACAGGGTGTTTCGGAATTTATTGAAGTGGGCCCCGGATCGGTATTGAAAGGACTTGTTAAGCGCACGGTGAAAAGCGCAGAAATATCGGTATTCAATTAAACCTTTTGTTATGATTGATTTAACATCCAGATCGGTACTAGTCACAGGGGGAAGCCGCGGAATTGGGCGCTCGATCGCTTTGAAACTGGCAGAATTAGGTGCTTCTGTAACCATTACGTACAGCCGTTCCGCCGATGCGGCCCAGGAGGTAGTAAAGGAGATTGAAGCCGGAGGTGGTAAGGCTCTGGCACTTCAGGCAGATGCTGCGGATCTGGAAAGAGCGTCCGCAGTGATTACGGAGATAACCAGCGAGTGGGGCGGACTGGATGTGCTGGTAAACAATGCCGGAATAACGAAAGATCAGCTCATTCTCCGAATGACCGAGGAGCAGTGGGATGATGTACTAACTACCAATCTGAAAAGTATTTTTAATTACTGCAAAGCGGCGGTTCGCCCGATGATGCGTTCCCGAAGAGGATCTGTTATCAACATCGGATCGATCGTCGGATTATCCGGGAATGCTGGACAAAGTAATTATGCTGCGTCCAAAGCTGGAATGATTGGATTTACCAAATCATTTGCCAAAGAGTTTGCCAGTCGAAATATTCGGGCAAATGTGGTGGCTCCGGGCTACATTACTACCGAGATGACTGAGTCCCTCGAGGAAGCAGTGTTGGAAAAGATCCGGCAGGACACCCCACTTGGGCGTCCGGGAACTCCCGACGAAGTTGCCGCGCTGGTCGCATTTCTTGCTTCCGATGCAAGCAGTTACATCACCGGGGAGGTAATTCGGGTAGATGGTGGTATGGCGATGTAGCATCGTAAGTAGCAGTATATTTTTTTGATCAGAAACCTTATTTTCACGAATCTTTTATTTCTTAACCATAACTAATCCACATATCTATGTCACAAGACGTACAATCTAAAGTCCGGGCAATCATCGTCGATAAACTTGGCGTTGATGAATCTGAAGTAGTATCAGAAGCGAATTTCACCAACGACCTTGGTGCAGATTCCCTGGATACCGTTGAATTGATCATGGAATTTGAAAAAGAATTTGATATCAGCATTCCGGATGAGGATGCAGAAAACATTGCCACCGTTGGTGATGCAGTAAAATATCTGGAAGAAAAATCCTGAATCTAAAATCATTGAATGTATGACAGCACGCAGGGTCGTAGTAACCGGTATCGGTGCATTTACACCTGTTGGAAAAACAGCCCCTGAATTTTGGGAGGGGCTGATTTCCGGGAAGAACGGTGTTCGTCTCATTACACATTTCGATACAACAGAGTATCCGACCAAGTTTGCCGGCCAGATAGAGGACTACGATCCGGAAGTTTACTTCCAGCGTAAAGAGGCTCGTCGAATGGATAAGGTGACCAATATGGGTTAATTGCCGCAGACGAGGCGATTCTGGATAGTGGTATCGATGTGGATGCAGTAGACGGAGACCGTGTGGCTGTCATTGTGGGAACCGGAATTGGTGGCATGAAGACGTTTTATGATCAGTCGATCAGCCACAAGGAGCGAGGCGTTCGTGGTGTTTCACCTTTCTTCATCCCAATGTTGATACCGGACATTACGTCTGGGCAACTGGCAATTAAATACGGATTCCACGGGGCAAACTACTGTGTGGTTTCTGCTTGTGCAACCGGATCGCATAACATTGGCCTTGCCTACGATACCATTCGGTATGGTCAGGCGGATATGGCGATTTGTGGTGGAACGGAATCTACTGTCAGTGAGATCGGGGTGGCTGGATTTTCCTCGATGAAAGCGTTGTCTACCCGAAATGAATCACCGGAAACAGCTTCACGTCCGTTCGATCAGACCCGCGATGGGTTTGTTTTGGGGGAAGGGGCTGGAATGATGTTTATTGAATCACTCGACTCGGCACTGGCTCGCGGTGCAAAGATCTATGGAGAAATTGTCGGCCACGGGTTTTCGGCCGATGGGTATCATATCACAGCACCGGATCCGGATGGAAACGGAGTTCGATTGGCACTGAGAAATGCGTTGAAGATGGCGGGTATCCAGCCGGAAGATGTGGATCACATCAATATGCACGGAACATCTACCCCGTTGGGAGATATTGCCGAAACACGATCCATCAAGCGTGTTTTTGGTGACCACGCCTATAACATCAACCTGAATTCAACGAAGTCGATGACGGGTCATATGCTCGGTGCAGCCGGTGCAGCAGAATCGATCGCTGCCCTCCTTGCAACCTATCATGATTTGATTCCGCCAACGATTAACTACGAAACACCCGATCCAGAGTGCGACCTGAACTATACTACCAACGAGGCCGTCTCCCGAAAGGTAACTTACGCCATGAACAATGCGTTTGGATTTGGCGGACACAATACCACGCTTGTATTTAAGAAATTTCAAGAGTAGAGCCGGAATATGTTTCAATCTCTGAAACACTGGCTGAAGTTGAAGGAAACCCAGAAGGCTGTGAAGTACGGCGAAGTTGATACGTCCGGCGTGGCTACTACATCAGAGAGAACTACGGAAAGAACTTCGGGGGAGACAACTACGGGAGAGGTAACGACCGGGGATTCATCAACAGGGAATGAGTTGATCCGAAATGAACACAGTCTGGAAGACCGTGACAGGTTAAACCGCTTGCAGGGTCTGATTGGCTCTCCTATCAACCCGAATGAAGAAACAATATTTCTTCGGTGTTTGAGGCATCGTTCACTC